>SDBT01000943.1_pt1 | contig 48885 bp, 40 predicted proteins | sample 2277101 | NCBI WGS metagenome assembly SDBT01 (sample SAMN10404973, study PRJNA504765) | marine sediment metagenome | isolation source: marine sediment core GS10_PC15, 103 cmbsf | place: Arctic Ocean: Southern Knipovich Ridge | collected 2010 | reverse complement strand
GAACACCGCTTTGGGTATAAAACAAGACGTTACGCTTCTTCTGTTTTTCTTTTTACCCGGGTTGCCGCCGATGGCGTGCGTTTGTTTTCAACAGCGATTCCCCTGGCCCTGATATTTAAATCTACAACCTTTTTTAGCCAGTGGAGCAATTTTGAAATCTATGTGGTCTCAATTATCATCATTACCCTGGTTAGTCTTGTCTATACTTATACCGGTGGTGTCAAAGGTGTCATATGGGCGGATGTACTGCAGATGTTTATTTACATTGGCGGTGCAACCCTTGCCATGATTATTTTACTCAATCATATGCCATCTTCTTTTACATGGTCAACATTAGGCTTAAAAACCCAAATATTTAACTTTGACTTTGGTACCAGTCTGAGAGATTTTTTCAATAAACCTTACACCCTTGTAGGAAGTCTTATTGGCGGCATTTTTCTATCCATGGCTTCCCACGGGACAGATCAGCTGATCGTTCAAAGATTACTGACAACCCGAACCTTAAAGGACAGTCAAAAAGCGATAATCGGAAGCGGTATTGTCGTTATTTTTCAGTTTGTCCTGTTTATGGTCGTTGGACTTTTGCTCTATGTCTTCTTCGAGGGTATTGCCCTGACAGATCCAGCCGCGCCTTTTCATAAAGCCGATGAAATTTTTCCGTTTTTTATTATCTATTATCTCCCAACAGGAGTTAAAGGGATTATCATTGCCGGACTCTTTGCCGCTGCCATGTCTACCCTTGCCGGATCCATTAGTTCGCTCTCTTCTTCCGCGATGCTTGACCTCTATAAACCATTTTTTGCCCGGGAAGAAAACCCCGAACGGGATTTAAAAATTTCTCGTATTCTAACTATTACCTGGGCAACAGTATTGACATTTGTCTCTTTTATATTTATTCAGCTTCAACAATCGGTTGTTGAAATAGCCTTAGGGATTGCTTCTATAACTTATGGTGGATTACTCGGGACTTTTATATTAGGACGGTTCTTTAAAAATACGCAAGAATCTGGCGCCATAGCTGGCTTCACCGCTGGTATTGCTTTTATGTTGATGATCATTTTTATACCTAAAATGATCGGAATACCTGCTATTGTTCACTGGACCTGGTTTGTGGCCATCGGCTCAACCGTGTGTATAATTGTAGGAAACCTGTGGCCATCAAAAAGAGAGTCAACCTGAATCCTGAATATATGTCAGGACAGGCTTGCTTCAGGTTCTATAACTATCAACTCAATCGAGTGTAATCTTTTAGAAAATCAATGGTTATCTCATGGAGATGACTGAATAAATATTATTTCTCTACTGACAATTATACAGGACATGAAAAATCATTAACAACTCGAGATAAAAACCCTAAATAACTATTTTAGAAAAATTCGTGAAATTCATTTTAATTTGCGGAAAAGCCTTTAAGATGTTTTTAGCGAAAATCGCTTTCTGAGAAAATTTCAGCAGAAAAAATCTGGATCTTTGTTGCCTCATCCTGCCATGCAGAAGATGGTAATCCGGCTTTTTGGCAGGTTTGTTCGAGAAAAGTAACCGTATCCCACTCATATTCCACTGCAACCTGAGGTAAAAGCAGCCCCCGCCGCAAGTGTTGCTCAATAATAAGGCCATGTTCACCGACCTCTATCTCACTCACTTCTTTAATGAATTGCAAGGGGGAAAGGACTGATATTTCTATTTCAATATCATTAATTTCAGTTTTATCAATCGGAGGAAATCGGGGATCATCAAATGCCGCGGCCGCAGCCATCTCCTCGACAGCATGCTGAAGAGGCATGATGCCCTCCACATAACCAATACATCCGCGCAATAGATTGTTCTTATGAAGGGTAACAAAGACCCCTGAAGAGACCTCTAAAGATTTTGAAAAAATTTCCTCTTTATTCAAGGCATTATTATTTGCCCGGGAAGATATGATTTTTCTGGCCAGATCAAGAAGAAATAGTTTCTCTTTTTTTGTTAAAGAAAATGTGCTCATAATTGGTAAAAAATGGCAGACAAATAACCCACAACTTCCTTGCGGTCTCCGGTAATATCACCTGAATTTCTGTATAACAGGACCTTGGATTGATCCGCTCCAAGCAATCTGGAGGCTTTCATTGTGGCTAATGCCGGTCCACCCCCACACATTTCACACCGCCCGCTCTGTAAATCCTTAAACAACTTATCATCATCAAAGTTTTCAAGATTCTCCACGACAACCTGATCAAGCGCATTGGCCTTTTCATCATCATAAAAGTGAGAGAGATCGGATGAAGCGACAATCAAAGCCTTCTCATTAAACAATACCGTCTTTAAGGCGTCTGCCAGAACCTGTATGTTATCCTGACTGTGTTCTCCCATTACCACCGGAATAAAACGGAACTGCGGCAGAACTTTCTGTAGAAAGGGTAACTGAACTTCCAGTGAATGTTCATCAAAGCGATGTCCCTTTTCGGATAGAATAATCTGAGGACTTGTATCGGCAATTCGTTGAGCTAATTCCCGATCAACCTCCACGCTCCCCAGCGGAGTAGAATAGGCATACCCATCATATATAGAGATTTCAGTGAAGTATTCACAGTGACTGGGAGAAATCACGACTACAATATCAATTTCACGATCAAATATTTGGCGGTAGGCCCGGGCGGCCACACCACCAGAAAACATATAACCGGCATGCGGAACAATCATACCTTTTATTTCCCCTTTGATGTCTAATTCCCGGGATTCCTCCAGTTTAAAAGCCAGGTCCTGATCTAATTCCTGCTTTTTATCCGGATAAAACATTCCTGCGACGGCAGGTTGACGTATTTTCAAATTATGGGCCATGGTATTCGTAATTTGGTATTAGGAATTGGGACTTTAAATAATATGAATCATCACAATTTATTTTGAAAAACATATCTCACGCAGCGACGCAGAACCGCAGCGTTTTTATAAATAACTTATTAATATATGTCTCTATTGAACAAAACGAATTCTTAAAATCAATATACATCCATTGTTTCCAGAATACAATCAAAATTACAACAACAATTCGGTAAATGATATTTACCAGGAATATTCATATCTCCAAATTTCCTGCGCCCGTACAGGTTCAACAAAAACTACCACCCCTGGCTTCCTCCTTATTAAAGAGGGGAAAATCGGGAAAGTCATTGACATCAGGCTTTTTGTAAAAGCATCTCTGCGTGAGATTTTACTATTTGGTACGAAGGGGTTGTCACCCTGAATTCATTTCAGGGTCTCATAGATAGATTCTGAAATAAATTCTCCGAGGGAGCTCTTTTGGATAGAATGACTATTTTGATAGAACTTTCATATACGGATCATTTTATTCGATGTTAAAATAGACTGCCTGCCGGGTGACATTTCCTACCCTATCTCGAACCGATACAGTAAATATATGATTTCCCTTTAATAGATCTTTCTCTACAATACCCGTTAAAATATCCTCTTCCGGATCCCACTCCTGCAAGACATAATTGCCATCCATTAGAAGGGATATATTATCTTCATTACCTACACCCGAAATATTATCACGGATATCGAGAAGGATTTTCGGTGTTTTTCTGTAAGTAACACCGCTACGCGGACTCTTTATTAAAATTTCCGGAGAAACAGTATCGGCAGCAATAACAAACTTTCCTATTGAAGAAGTTCTGACAAAAAATTCCATCTTACTTGTATCAATTTTTGATGAAAGGTAAGATAAACGATCAATACCATTAGTCCTATAAACCGCCCAGTTTCCCCAGGTTGGCAGAGAATCTGCCTTTATACGTATTAATAACGATTCAAATATTGGAAAATTATTGGGAGAGATTTCAAAAATATTACTGGCTAAAGGATATTCACTTAGAACCGTATCCGATTCCAGTATTCGTGCTGTAATGAGACTCGTGTCCAGTACAGATCCGGCATAATAGGTTATCACAAGGGATGAATCAAACCAACTGCTCGTGCTTGTCTTTCCCGGTAATAAAGATTGGTAGTCGAGATCTTTGCTCCAAAAACTACTCGAATCTGCAAGTATCATTAACGCTGAAGGTCTTCCCGCGATATAACTGGCCGGAATTAGAATCTCCGTCCCGATGCCCGGCCGAAAGACCATTTTAAGAGGCAAGTTCTCTGGTACAAGGCTTATATTATCTGCTGAAACAGATTCCGGAGCTTCAACAATAAGATACTTTCCCTGTGAATGAATTTTGTATTCAAAATCCTCTTCGATATCTCTGGCACCAAGATTAATTATTTGTTCAATGTTTTTATTAACGTTTATCTTCAGTTTGTTTATCACACTGTCCTCTATATTGACCCTGACCTTTATGAGACCGCCCGGATTGTTTAATTGCCCTTCCAGAATTTCAAAATAATTCACAGCAGTCCATTTGTTTTTTCTATTAAGAATAAAAAATTTTAGATCATGTAATTTTGGGGCTGTAAAGTCAAGATAAACCCAGGTCTCTTTTTTTCTTGCTTTAATAATATTTATAGAATTCCCTTTAGCCGGCATGAGTTCAGCACTAATAAGACTGCGGTTGTTCTTATAATCTTTAACAGAAATTGTAAAATTTACCGGTTCATGGTCCACCTCTATGCTGCCATCACTACCGAGAGAACGATCATAAAAAGGCAGTGGGTTATATGGCTCCAGATATAGTTTGTTAAATCTCTCTTTCCTGCTGACAAGCCAGGGATAATAGATTTCTGTATTGATATGTTCGGTTGTCGAGAAGTCTAATTCGTCATAAGTGATCTGAAAAGATTTTTCTCCTTCTATTTCGAGGGTCGATTGATAGAATCCGTATTTATTATGAACATCATCGGCCTGATCATACCCTTTAATGGCCAGTCCAACCCTGCCCTTTACATAAACAGGTTTTTTTATAATAAAAACATCATCTTTAAGATGGTAGACGGGAACGCTGATTGGTAAAAAACTCCCATTGATTGTCGTTTGTTTCGATAATGGTATAATAGCTAAGGCATGTAATCTAGGTCTTATATGGTCTTTGATCTTTGTATAGTATTGCTGCGGATTAACCGGGTTATCGTTTTTATTTCGAATTTCGAAATGCAAATGCGGCACCCCTATACCAGTTCTGCCACTGTAAGCAATAATTTCGCCCTTTTTAACTTTGAGGTTTTTGGGCCACCAGTTCAGTCGATATTTTTCGTTCTCAAATTGCATCGCCCTGACCTGCTCATCGATCTTCTTGGTAAATTTTTGAAGATGCGCATAGACAGCGGTGTTTCCATCGTTCAATTGAACATAGATCACTTTTCCATAACCAAATGGTGATACTCTGATCCGTTTGACATACCCGTCTTCAACAGCATAGCAGGGATAGCCTTCTGTATTCCAGGTTTTAATATCGATGGCTGAATGATAATGCCCTGGACGATATTCACAGAAACTGGACGAAAGATATTCACTGGCATTTGTCGGCCATAGGTAGTTCTGGGCGACTGTCTCATCGTAAATAAAGAAATTAAGAATGAGTAACAATGGGAGATAGTAGATAGGGCTATGCTTCTTTTTCACGCAAAGTCCTGCCTTCGCCTGAGGTGGGTGGCGCAAAGACACAAAGTTTTTTACTTTTTGTCTTTTGCCGTTTGCCTTTTCTTCTCTATTTTTCATTCTGTATGTTTTTAATTGTTAATCCACTCATAGCCTAGACAACTAGGGTACATCTGCTGTCAACCACAATGAGTTCTTTATCTTTTTCCGACCAGATCAGGGGATTCAGGTCCATTTCAATAATTTCGGGATGTTCATATACCATTTCTGAAAATCTAACGATCGTATCAGCCAGTATATCATGATCAATTGCGGGAAAATGTCTGAATCCATCCAGAATTTCCCGGCCCTGCAATCCTTCTATCATCTGATGTGCGTCAACTTTATCAAGAGGTAAGATCCTGAAAACAATATCCTTGTACAATTCGACAAAAATGCCCCCCAAACCAAACATGATCAGTTTACCAAATTGTGGATCATGTTTGGCTCCTAAAATAAATTCCAAACCACTGCTGAGCATCTCCTGAACCAGTATTATTGGCCTGATTTCGTCAGGCAAAAATGTTCTGGCTTTTTCTGTTATCATATCAAAGGCTTCACCGATTTCTAAGGCGGAAGAGAGACCTGTTTTTACCAGATCCAGATCAGATTTATGGATGATGCTCTCATTAGCAATTTTTAAAACGACAACATCCTTGTCTTCCTGAAACCGGATGACTTTTTCTCTCTCTCCGGTTATCACATTCTTACAAATTTTTAAATTATATCCAGAAAGTAGTTTGAAGATTTCATCTAATCCGGCCTGCCGTTGATTCTCTCCCTGAATTTCGGATTGTTTAATATCTCGTTTGGAACTCAATGTGTATTCGGTGAAACGCTTTCTAATTCTTGCGTATCGGTATAAATTTCCCAAAGACCTGGCCGCAGATTCCGGAGAAGAATAGAGCGGGATTTTCAACTTTTTAAAAAGTTCTATCCCGGCTTCCTGATCTTTAGCAGCCATTAAAGCACAGATAAAAGGTTTGGTGGTACGGATGAGTATCGGTTTTAATTCTTCAACTATCATTTTTGGTGTGGTCATAATTGGAGGCTTGACAATAATAACCATTACCGAATCGACATTTGAATCCTCTGCCACAAGGCTGCAGACATCACGATAGATCTTATGGTTAGCACTCGCGATCATATCTACAGGATTATGCAGAGATGCTTCCCCGGGTAGGATAGCTTTAAGATTTCGAATCGTGTCTTCTGAAAATTCTGCCAGATATAAACCGTTTTTCACAAGCGCATCCGTGGCCAGAATCCCTGGGCCACCGGCGTTTGTAACAACAGCCACCCGGTTGCCGGACAGCATCTTTTGTGATTCAAAAACAAGGGCTGTTTCGAGCAATTCATCTAATGAATCGCAACGGATGATACCACATTGCATTAAAAATGCTCCGGTGACAACATCATCAGAAGCAAGGGCTCCTGTATGTGACGACGCCGCTTTTAATCCACTACTAGTCCGCCCTGCTTTGAGCGTGAGAACAGGTTTCTTTTTTACAATCTCAGTGCAGATTTTCCTGAATTCGCCGGGTTGATCGAGGCTTTCCTGATACAAGATGATAGTGTTTGTGTTATTATCTTCTGCCAGATATTTTAAACAGTCCACATCACTCACATCTGCTTTATTTCCTGTACTTACAAAACAGGAGAATCTCAGATCTATACTTTTTGAGAGCTCCAGTACGGCCACCCCAAGAGCACCACTTTGGGAGATAAATCCCACATGGCCGGGTATGGGCAATGTGGGGGAGAAAGTAGCATTAAGCAAAACAGCTGGATCCGTGTTAAACAAACCCATACTATTGGGACCTATCATTCGCATGCCATGCTTTTTAACAAGTTCAACCAATTCCCTTTCACGTTCTTCACCTTCTCTGCCTGTTTCTTTGAACCCGGCACTTATGACGATGATATTTATTATGCCTTTAAGGGCAATCTGCTCTACAGCTTTAATCACTATGTCCTTGGGAAGTAAAATAATAGCTAAATCAGGAATCAGAGGCAAGCTTTGTATCTCCGGATAACATTTTACACCATTTACCGAATCCGCCTTAGGATTAATGGGGTAAATCTCTCCCTGGTAGTTCATTTTCTGAACAGCATCAAGAAACATTTTTCCCAGGGTTCCTTCACGCCGGGAAGCACCAACTACGGCTATAGATTTTGGTGAAAATAGTGAATCAAGATTTTTCACTGAATTCTCCGGAATGAACAAAATGTTAATTTATGTTGTAAACACAAAGGATTCAACCAACGGACCAGGTTTTATATTATTATTTTAATGAAAAAAATTAATAAATTTGATGAAGAGATTATCTGTTCATAATTTTTCGTACAATTATATAACCTTATTTTTATATTTGTTTTTTCACTCAAAGAAAAAGGGTAAGGGGAATAAGGTAAATTACAAATTACGAACTATTAATTAAGATTAATATATCTCAGCTCTAGAAAAGTAATTCGTGGATAAATTTCTTTGCGGCTTTGCGAGAGTAAAAATGACGTTCGAAATAATAGTTTTATTAGATACCCGAATCATTTATGTCATTCCGTAGGAATCTTCCTTTGTGAGATTAAGTTCTCGACAAGAAGGAAGATCCTTGAAGGATGACACAGAAAAATCAAGTATGAACCAAGATCTTCCCAAAGAATTTAGCGGTAAAAGATACAATTCTTTTAATGCTTATTTAAAACGGCAATTTGGTCAGCGTGTTCAGAAAGTAACAGTTGATGCGGGTTTTACCTGTCCGAATCGTGATGGTACTGTTGCCTTTGGTGGCTGTACCTATTGTAATAATGATAGTTTTAATCCCGGTTACAACGATGTTTCAAAAAGTATCCGCCAGCAGATAGCGGAAGGCACTGAATTTCTTATTCGTAGATACAAGGTTGACAAATTTATTGTTTATTTTCAGCCTTATAGTAATACCTATGCCCCGCTGGATAAACTCAAACGACTCTATGAAGAGGCTCTTTCAGTCGAAGGGGTGGTAGGATTGACAATTGGTACCCGGCCCGATTGCATTGACGAACAGAAAATCAGCTATTTGGAATCTTTGGCAAAAAATCATGATATAACTATTGAGTATGGACTTGAATCTATTTATAACGATTCATTAAAAAAAATAAACCGCGGTCATGATTATCAGAAATATCTTCAGGCTCTGGAAATGACCGCAGGGAGGGGTATCAAAATCTGTACCCACATTATACTGGGTTTTCCCTGGGAGAATTATGATCAGTGGATGCGGAAGGCTGATACCTTATCTTCCTTAAAATTTGACTTCCTTAAAGTCCATCAACTTCATATCGTCGACAAAACAGTTATGGCCCGCCAGTATATTAAAAGTCCTTTTAAATTGCTGTCTCTTTCTGAGTATGTACAAACCGTAGTCTCATTTTTAGAACGGTTGCATCCGGAAAAAATTATACAACGTCTGGCAGGTGAAGCCCCACCTCATATCCTTATCGCCCCCAAATGGGGAAAAAGAATACCGGAAATATTAAAATATATCGATTTGGAATTTGATAAAAAAAACTCCTGGCAGGGAAAATATTATCAAAAATTGTAAGATAAATTATCTTTTAACTATTCCTTTTTTGCCAAATATCTTCCAATTTTATTAATGTAATAGCAGAAATGAAATTAAAAGGTCCGATCAGATATGAAAATATATTTATTTTGTTTTTATATATTACTATGCTTGAATGGGCTATTCGCACAGGAAGAGGATTTGTTCAAACAGTTTCGCCAGCTTTTACCCCGTGGTGGAATTCCTGCTATAATAAATCCAACCTATGTAATAGCCACTGAAGCAGATATAAGTGACAATACCTGGATTTTAGGCATCGAGATTGACGGACAGGCCCGCGCTTATAGTCTCAATCTTTTAAATCACCATGAAATTGTAAATGATGCCATTAACAAAACTGTATTTGCGGCTGTATGGTGACCATTAGCCAATGCGGCCGTCGTGTACGATCGGAAATATGACAATAAAATCTTTACTTTTGAACCATCCGGGGGGCTGATAAATGCCTCACTTGTGATGCAGGATTTTGAAACAGATACTTACTGGTCTATTATGACCAACGAGGCGATCGAGGGAAAACATAAGGGGATAAAACTTAAAAAAATTCCCACCGGGGCCAAAATGAAATGGAAAGACTGGGTTCTCAGACATCCGAATACACTTGTTCTGTCTGTTCAGGGGAAAGAAGATACTGCATTTGGTTATACCAGCTACTTTCATTCAGAAAGAGGATTTAACGGGTTAAGGGCAGATGATCACCAATTGTCTGATAAAACAATGATTTTTGCTTTTGAATATGAAGGTCAAAAATATGCGGTGGAAAATTCTATTATTGAAGAGGGGAAAAGTTTTGATTTGGGTAAGGTCAGGATATTTTTATACCGTCCGGAAAGTGCTGAAATGTTTAAATCGACGGTTGCTTTTAAGACAACTGGTAAAGGATTTGCCAGGAAAGAGAATAGCTGGATAGACCTTGATTCAGATTGTTATTTTGATGAAAATGTGGAAACATTTGCAGGTAGAAAAGAGGGATGTCCTCAAAATTTAATTGGATTAGATACCTTCTGGTATACCTGGATTTTAATGAATCCGGATACCCAATTGCTTGAATGATTAGTAAAAATATTATAAACTATTCACTATATCCTTATGAAAGATTGCCTGGGGAGATTCCTTCTTATACAAATTCCTGAGGTGATCAAGTGTTTGAATTAACAAATGATCCTCGATTTCCGGCGGGGTAAAAAAAATCGCTAAAACATTTTTCGTATCAGATTGAAGACTGGTACGCTTTGAATCCGCTGTCGGGTTTCCAAATATGCCCAAATCGTCACGCAAAATTAATTTTCCTTCCGCATGAATAAGATCTTTTGAGATACCCTGATAAGATTCATTCTCCTTCCCTACATCCAGTTGAGCTGCACCATCAATTTTATCATAATCATATAATCCCATAGGAAGATGAAACCGGGTAGAAGTAACATTTCCGAGATCTACCAGGTTATTTATTCGATATAATCCCTTGTTTTTCAAAAAACGTCTTATCATTGCTTCTGAAGAGGGTCTGTATTGGGTTGGTTCCCAACCAATTCTGCGATACATTCTGCGAACAGCTGAGACTATCGTATCAGAGGAAGGAGGTTTGTCGGAGAATTTTATTCGGATAAAATTTTCCAGCTCGATAAAGCATTGCTCAACCAGATCTGACTTTTTATTAATCACTACTCCTGAAGCAGTAAGTATGCCTAATTTCAAACCAGGAATTTTATCCTGGATGATTAGGGAGAACCGGATGAAAGGTTTAATTGTCATAATGATAGTATTTACAACCCCCCAGCCCCTTTTTTTAAGGGGGAATGGATCATATGTAGAAAATATGATTTATGAATATCAGGCCTTTAGTTTCCGACCTAGTTTTTGTTCCAGACTGGATATTTTGGATTTCAGGCGACTCTCCGAACCTTCCCGGTAATCAATCTTAATATGGACACCGATTCGGGAGCAATCCTGTTTTAATTCAATAAAACAACTGCGTACGACATTCATCACCTCATCCCATTCACCTTCCAGAATGGTTCCCATGGGAGTCAATCGATAGGTAATTCCACTTTCGTCGATAACCTTAAGGACTCTTGATACATAGGGGCTTAAACTTTCGCCCTTGCCGGTCGGACTCATGGTCATTTCTAGCAATACCATATTATTTTTCCCTTTTTGTAAGACTAATCTGTATTGCATGCAACAAATTGACCGCCCTGAAAAGCATGAAAAAATATAAAAGCAATAATGCGAAAAACAACATCCAGCGAATATTTACATGTAATATCTGATACCAGTGTAAAAAGGCTACTCCAAAAATCAGTAGATATATAAAGGAAAGGAGACCAACTTTTTTTTGGAGGACTTTAAGATCTGGTAAATCGCCATATTTTTCCCTCAGCATGGCCGATGATACACCAAAGATGGTTAAAGATACAAAGACAGAGATGACAAGATTGGTTGCTTTACTCATACCAAATGCTTGCAAAAGAAAAGTAAGAACAATAAACATTGTCACCGGTAAAAAATCCTTCACTTTTTGGCTGTTGTCAACAACGCCGTTTGAATTCTTCATCATGCCTCTAAATCAAATTAAACTTCCGAATACCCTGATACAATTCACTGGAGGTGACCTTAATAATGCCGGCTGCCGGTACAGCCAGCAGCATACCCAGTACACCAAAAAATTGACCACCTATCAAAACTGCAAAGACAATGATGAGTGGGTGGAGATTAACACTTTTGGATAATACTAATGGCTGCAACAGGATGTTATCAATCAATTGAACGATCGAAAAAGCGATTATAATATATAAAATATTAACTGGCGAACCACCATTTATAATGGTTACAATAATAGCCGGGATCGCTCCGGCAACCGGACCGATGTATGGGATTAGATTAGCCAAACCGGCAAAGATGCCAATTATAATAAAATACTCGACATTTAATAACCATAAGGCCAGAACTGAAAGTAACCCTACCACAAATGCTTCTGTAAACTGACCGCGCAGATACCAGCCAAGTTGCTGATCGATCTTATGTATTACGTTAAGGATCATCTCAAAATAGCGGTTTGGTATTAATTGTATAAATGACTTTTTCATTTTCCGGCCATCTTTTAGGAGAAAAAATATGACAAAGGGGATTATTACCACATATGAGATCACAGACACCAGATTAGCTAATAATGATAATAGCTCATCTGTAAGCAGAGACATGGTATTCTTAACTTTTTCTTCAATGTTCATGTTTTCAACATTAATAAAACTAAAATTCTTGGCGATAAATTCTTTAATACTTTCGCTTATACTATTGGTATCCCCCAGATTCAAACTGTTTTGAAGACTAAACAACTCATTAAAAAATCCGGGTAAGAGTGCCCAACCAATAACACCGACACTAGTAAAAAATATGAGGAAAATAATAACTGTTGCATTTCCCCTTGAGAGGCCTTTTGCCTCGAGATAACTGGCTATTGGATCCAGGATATAAGCCATTAAAGCAGAGATGATAATGATCGTGATAATAGAGCTGAGATTATAAAGCAACCAGCCGACCAGGGCGATAAGAAAAATCGCAACTAAAAATCGCAAAAATCTCCCAATTGTCAGGTCCATTAGGATAACCTCTTCCTTGAAGATTTTTTTTCAAGTTTGGCAATTTTTTGCTTCAATTGCTGATTTTCAAGATTGGAAAATCTGAGCCGGTCCCCAATCATTTGGGCCAGTCTGTGCAATATCTTGTTACCCATTCGCGGATTTGTTTCCAATAATCCAAATAAGTCGGACTGGAAAAATCCAAAAATGGTGCAGTTGCTTTTGGCTGTTGCCGTGGCCGTTCTTGGGGTTTCAGATAAGAGAGCAATTTCCCCAAAAAATTCCCCGTTTGATAAAACTGCCAGAAGTTTTTTTTCGGTTCCAATTGTAATATTTATCCTGCCCTCTTCAATAATATACATTCCGACACCAGGATCCCCTTCATTAAAAAGCACTTCATCTGGTTTATAGGACCGTTTATGTAAAATTCTCTCGACAGAGCGAATTTCTTTTCTCGACAGATCCTTAAAAATCGGGATTTTTGATAATACCGTGTAAATATTTTGTTCGATTTTTTCCTCTTTCCGGAATATATTGCCCCATAATGTATCATCCTGCATGAAGATATCTCCTGGTATAAAAAAATTTTACTCATTTTAGCACTGAGAAATATAAATGACAATTTAAATTTTTGGACCTGATCAGGCAAGGGTATTATTAGAAATCCTAAGAATATCACCCTTTCCAAAGGATTCCTTCGGAGAATTTATTTCAGGGTCTTAGAGATAGATTCTGAAATCCCGAACTGTGTTCGGGAGAATGACTTTTTTGATAGAAAATTTCATGTTTCAAAAATCTCTATTTTATTTAATTCTTCTTGTGATGAGAAGGGTATAATCATCGGTGAGCGGCATATCCCCTGTGTGGATACTAACCTGTTTTCCAATCTCCTCCTTTAACTGAAGACTGGACAGATCAAGATTCTCTTTGATTACCTTCTTCAACCGGAACATTTCAAATTCCGCCTCGTCGCTGTTCATAGCTTCCACCAAACCATCCGTATACATGATAAGCTTATCATCTTTTTTGAATTGGACCATATCACTCTCATAAACCCAGGGCATAAACCCTATAAAAATACCGCCTGTTTTTAACTCTATTATTTCTCCTTTACTACTGACCAATAACGGTGGGTTATGACCGGCGTTTATATAAGTGAGGCTTGATTTGTGATGATCGTAAAGTCCGATAAAAAAAGTGATATATCGATCAGCTGTTGTTTGACGAATAATCGATTCATTTAGTTTTGATACGACTGGAAGCAAATCATCACTATACTCTAAAAAAGCCCTCAAAGTTGCCTGCATATTCGAGACGACTAAAGCGCCGGGTATTCCCTTCCCCGAAACATCCGCAACAACAAATATATGACGATTGTTATCCAGCTGAATGATATCGTAAAAATCACCGCCAATTTCTTTACAGGGAATATATTCGGCAGCAATTTCCAGATAGTTTGATTCCGGAATTGATTGAGGAATCAATAAATTTTGAATTTCTGAGGCAACCTGAAGTTCTTTATCCAAACGCTCTTTTTCAATAGCAGCAAAAAGCAACCGGGCATTTTCTATCGATAAAGCTGCCTGTGAAGCAAAAATGGTAAACAGTATTTGATCATTTTCGTTGAAAGGTATTCCATCCATTTTATTAATCAGTGTCATCACCCCGACAATCTTTGATTTATGAATCATAGGGACACAGAGCATCGATCGCGTAACAAATCCGCTTCGCTTATCAAAAGAGGGATCAAAACGTGGATCTGAATAAGCATCCTGGATTAGAACCGCCTCTCCTGATTCAGCCACCCAGCCTGATATTCCTTTCCCGATCGGTAAACGGAAAGGTTTAACTTCCTTGGCCTTTGGTCCAAGAGTTACCTTAAATTCCAGTTCGTTTGTCTCCTCAATTACCAGCATTAAAGAAGCCGCTTCGGCCTTCATTACATTTTGACTTTTTTCCATGATATACTTGAGAAGTGTATCAAGACTATCAGTAGACTCCAGGGCATGAGTAATTTCATGTAAGGTTACCATTTCATTCAGCATCTTTTCCATCCGACCGGAGTAACCTTCCAAATCCTGAACCAGGCTTTCATTATTAATCAGATTCGATATATAATTAGAAGAGAAAGTAGCCATTTCGGTTTGCCGATCGGTAAAAACAGGTAACGGGGAACTGATCGCCATCAAGGCAACACATTTTTCCTTTAGAAAAATCGGGGCAAGTGCGTGGACATCAAAGAAATCACAAAGATTTGCCAACTCAGATCTGTCCTTAAAAGCGCTCTTAAGAACAATTTCATTGGATTTAAACTTATTGCCCGATTTTAGTTTAAAAGAACTTTTGTCCACTTTTTCAGTATCGAGTATGGGTATACAGGTACCGTCCGCCGAGAGACTTAGAATTGTGATCTTTGTGTAATGGAATATCTCTTTCTGGATTCTTAAAATCTCTAATACCGTATGTTGTAAATTTTCATTTAAAATCAGACAGTCTTCCATAAATATTTATGACTTTTTAATAATGAGAAATGAGAAATTGATCTGTAACTTGCTGATAATTAATTATAATAGGAAATATTTTTTTATTATTTCAAGTTTTTATATTGTTTTTTGGATATTTTTTTAACCTTCCTGTTAATATATGACTATGTTGAAAAAGTCCATATTATCCTATGCTGAGTCCCACCAGGCGGGAAAGCATCAAATAAAAACAATAAATTACAGACTTTCCCAACGCTGCCGGGACTTAGTCTGACAAAAAACCGCCTTTTTTTAACGAAATTATATATGTGTATGGTTTATCCACGATTACATTGAATTGGTTAAATTCACATTAATTGCATGCCATGGACATTTTCACTAATTTGATATCGACTTGGAAATAATTAGCTGTTTTGTCACCCTGTTTAAAGGACTCCTTCGGAGAATTTATTTCAGGGTCTAAAATTTTGGGCTTGTAAAGAGTCTTGTGACTGTTATTTCTAAATAAAAATTACCGAACTATTTTGGCAAGATCATTATCACATCACCTGTTAAATTTGTTGATAGACCCGGAGGGAAAATGAATAAATATCTTTTATTCATCTTGTCAGTCTTCTCGTTCTCCTTTCTCTTTGCCCAGGATTTTTCAGAATCTTCACGATCAGAGGGACGATTCAGCCGCGGTAACGGTATGAATTATCCATCTACCTCCTGGAATAAACCCATAGGATTCAGCAAGGATGAAATCATCAGTTCAAATAAAATAGCGTCTTCCATGAACAATTTTATCTGTGATGCCATGCTGGAAAGAACTGAAACAGATTTTGCCTTTATTAATTATGGTGACATTACCTCAAATATTTACCCGGGAGAAATTACGGAACTGGACTTAGTTGCTCTTTGTCCTTATAAAAGAACCCTGGTTGTTCTCAAAGTAGATGGCGTATTTTTAAAGGAATTACTTGAGCTAAACATCAGCGGTTTTCGCTTCGGCCTGGCAATTGCCGGAGGAAAAGTAGAATATGACATCCGGAGGCCCACTAAGAACAGACTAACTTTTTTCCAGGTTGGTGAATATCCTGTTTATCCCAAAAAAGAATACCGGATTGTGACAACTGATTATCTGGTCAACGGCCATGCCGGTTTCGAATTCTTAACCACGATTGACTCTACCAGCGTTTTCAGAACAGATATTCTTTTGCGCGAGGCTGTTCAGGATTATATAATACGACATACACCTCTGGGGCCAAATAATGTCCGGTTAGATGAAAGATGGATAAAAAAATAAATTAAACAAAATCAGCCACATGTCTGTGGTTAAATCGACCGATTGAATCTTCAATTTTTGTGCAGATATCCTGCTGTGAGGATTCTGCTGCCACACGTATTGCATTTGCAATTGCCTTGGCGTTTGAACGCCCGTGTGCCTTGATAGCTAATTTCTTAAAACCTAAAATTGGAGCGCCACCATACTCACTGTAATCAGTTCTTCTTCCTAATTTTTTTATTCCGGGAGAGAGCAAGGCCAGGGCAATTTTCCATCTGAGACTTTTCTTAAAAGCATATTTACCCGTTTCTTTTACCACTTCGGCGACACCCTCAAGCATTTTCAAAACAACATTACCCATAAATCCTTCCGTAACGACCACATCTGCGATACCTTTTGGGATGTCCTTTCCTTCAATATTACCAATAAAATTTAGCTCATCGGCTTTTTTAAGCAATTTATAGGTCTCTCTTAAAACCTCTCCTCCCTTTGTTTTCTCTTCGCCAATATTTAATAAACCAATTCTTGGACCTGGGATTGATAAAACTTCCGACAGGTAAAAGCTACCCATAAAGGCAAAATGGACCAATTGTTTTGTCGTACATTTGAGGGTGGCACCAACATCCAGCATTAAGGCAAAGCCGCTTTTATGTTTTTCAAACTTTGCAGTTGGGTAAACTGTCGCCAGGGCTGTTCGTTCAATTCCATCTATTACAGGAATGTGTTTTGCTGCGGCAAGTATCGTGGCCCCTGTGTTTCCTGCACTGACCAGACCGTCAGCCATATTTTCATTAACCAGCTTTGCAGCAATGTTGATACTGGCATTTTCCTTACTTTTTACTGCGGTTTTGGGATCTTCATCCATCATGATCCATTCATCTGTATGTATTATTTCAAATAGTGTTTGGGACCCGGATTTTTTTAATTCGTTTTCGATGGTTGCCTGTTCACCTATTAAAGTGATTTCTATGTTTGGGTACTTCTCCGCTGCTATCACCGCACCCCGTACAATTTCACCCGGAGCATGGTCTCCCCCCATCGCATCCAGCGCGATTCTTGTTGCCATATGATTCCTCACCTATTAAACAAAGTAGAACTAAAAGTAACAAAAACATACCGCCATGTGCAAGCTATTAAATAAAAAGTACGTCCTTATGATAACAATCCAGATTGTCAACAAAACCCTTTCAACCGGATGAATCCTTTCTTATATCAATTCTATTAATCCCTTTTCTAATTTTTTTTACCTGAAAATAAAGTATATAGTACCGGCACCACGATCAGGGTCAGAAATGTGGACATTAAAAGCCCACCGATGATTGTCCATCCCATGGGCGCCCAGAGTGAACCTCCTCCCAGAGTTAGAGGAAGCAATCCGCCAACGGTTGTGGCAGTGGTTAAAATGATAGGGATAAATCTTACTTCTCCAGCCATCTTTATGGCCTTTATAATTTCCATACCCTCGCGGCGCAACTGATTGATATAATCAACCAGAATGATGGAATTATTCACAACAATACCCACCAAACTGGCCAGACCAATTCCCGCCGTAAATGAAAATGAATTCCCCGTAATCAACAACGCAAATAGTGAGCCAATAATAGCCAGAGGCATGGCTGAAAATACAATGAGTGGTTGTGTATAAGAGCGAAATTGCAAGACCAGCACAGCAAATATTCCAATGATTGCTACGAGTACCGCCTGTAACAACCCTCCAAATGATTCCTCTCTGCTCTCTAATTCTCCACCGATACTGTAACGATAAGCTTTGGGCCAATCTAGCTTATCTAATTCTTCAATGATTTTTTTTGTAACCTGATCTACAGAAATATTACCAATGACATCGGCGGTAACCGTTACATTGCGTTCCAGATTATAGTGATTGATTTGCATCGGTGAGGCTATAAATTCAAAAGAAGCTACTTGCCTGAGCGGCACCTGAGCACCAGAAACGGAAGAAACATATATCTTATCAAGATCCTCATAATCTATTTTTCCCGTAAAGGGGAGACGAATGACAATATTATATTCTTTACCTTCCATATCGCGGAATTTTGAGACCGGCAACACTTGCCCGAACAGTTTTGTCAATATTTACCAGAGGAATACCAAGGAAACCTGCTTTATCTCGATTAATATTTATCCGGATATCCGTTTTGGTGGTTCCCAGGGGATTGTTAACGTTAATTGTTCCCTTACTCGTTTTTATGATTTTCTCCACATCAAAGGCAATCTTTTTAAGAATATTCAAATTATCCCCTAGAATTCTGATGGCGATTGGAGCCTCTACAGGTGGACCCTGTTTAAATTCTTTTACTTCAATTTTCGCACCCGGCAAACGGCCCAACTTTATCCTTAAATCTTTTAAGAGATCATTATAAACATCAAGGTCGGTCTTTTTCATGGTTACAAAGAACTGAGCATGTGTGCTGGCGTTTTGCCTGGGAATCACATTATAATAAATACGCGGGTTTCCATGCCCTATATTTACAGCATAATGTTTGATTTCTGGCATATCGAGCAAAAGTGAATCGATGGTATTTGCAAATTCTGCTGTTCTGTCCAGATTTGTTCCCTGAGGTGTATCAACATTGATGATGAATTGTGGCTTTTCTGCTTTAGGAAAAAAACTGACACCGACAAGTGGAAAGAGGGCCAAACTTGAGAGGAAAAACAAAAGCGTCAAAGTAACAATCAATACAGGCCTTTTTAAAGCATAATTTAGTGTTGAGCGGTAGCGGTTTTCTATCTCATGGTTTAGTAAATTTCTTACATACCGGTCTTTCTTAACATCTCCCAGGTTTAAAAATTTACTTGATAAATAGGGTGTTAGTATCAGGGAGATTAAAAGAGAGGCTGAAAGAGTATAAACAACCGTTACGGCATACTCCGGATAAAATCCCCTGTAATATTCTGCATCATCATAATTGGTACAAATGCGAGAACGGTGGTAGTGGTAGAGCTGATAACGGCCCAGGCAATCTGTCCGGTTCCTTTAATTGCCGCTTCTTTATTTGTAAGGCCCTTTTTCATATAGCGGGAGATATTTTCAATTACCACAATAGCATTATCGACCAGCAAGCCAAGAGCGATAACCAATCCGGCTATTGACATCTGTTCCAGACCAAATCCACTGAGATCCACAAACCCAATTCCAATCATGATGGAAACGGGGATAGCAAGAATTACGATTACCGATGCCCTGAATCCGACCGCAAACAAGATTACCAGCCCAACGAGAATCAATCCCTGAGCTAAATTTAAAAAGAATCCATTCAAGCGGTTTGCGACACTCGATGATTGATCAAAAACAACATCCAATAAAAATTCTGCCGGTAATCTTTCTTTAAAAGTAGAAATTTTTTGCTCCAGGGCTTCCCGGATCGTAAAGATATTGGTACCTATCTTTTGACTTACCGTAATATATAATGCCGTCTTGCCTTTAAAGCGGGCATAATAATTTTTATCTTCATAGGTCTTTGTTACGCTTGCAATATCCGACAGATAGAGAATATTATTATCCGCACTGTTAATGATTGTGTTTTGGATATCCCCGAGAGATTCGTACGAGCCACTGGTTTTGACGTTGAATCGTTTTGCACCAATATCGATAAATCCACCGGGAATATTCTGGTTTGCTGCTTGTATTGACCCAATTACTTGATTCAGACTTATCCTGTTTTGAGCCATACGTTGCAGATCGATGGAAATCCGGATTTCCTGTTCAGGATAGGCCCAGATTTTTACTTTTTTGATACCACCTACTTTTTCCAAGTCTTTTTTTAATCTGTCCGCCTCCTTTTCTAACTGCCTGTAGCTGGACGAATCTGACATCAGAGCTAATTGCAAAATCTGTACATCCGAGACTGACCATTTTTGGGTCTCTAAGTTAAGAATATTGGCAGGCAAGATACTTCTGATACTGTTTACTTTTTGTACGACATCAGAATATTTGTCATCCGGATCACTACCGGAGAGGAATTCAATATTTACAACAGCAAAACCATCAAGCGCCCTTGATTTTATATGTTTTATATCCTCCAGTTCATTGAGGACTTCTTCAATTGGTTCTACTACCAATTCCTCCATATCTTCAGGCGTTGCCCCGGGATAAATGATAAAAATACTACTTGCAGCCGGGGACACCTGGGGATCTTCCGAACGAGGCATAGTGATAAATGAGACCAACCCGAAGAGTACAAGCAGAATGATAAGTATTATTGTAAATTGATGGTTTTCAATCGCTAATCTGGGTAAACGCATCGCATTTCTCCTGGGATTATTCAATTTCCTCGGTGGCCGTTCGCGAACGGCCACTACAGAAAACTTTCTGATTTTCTATGACTTTTTCCCTTTCGGATTTTAAAATTTCCTCAATTCAAAATTTCGATTAAACTATTTTCGCTTAAATATGAAACACCCTCTGTTATAACTTCATCCACATTGGTCAGCCCGGATTTGACCAGTAACTGATCACCGATAATCTCAGCTATCTCTATTTCCTGTCTACTCACACTTTCTCCTGAAATGTGAGGTATATAGACATAACCTTTTTTCTGATCTCCCTCGACTAAGGATTCAATTGGAATAAGAGCGTAGTCTTCTTTCAGTTCGGGCAGGAGTTCAACTTTTCCAATAAATCCGGAATAAAGTCTCACTTTTCCTGGAAGAAATTTCAATTCCACTTCAAATGTGCCAGTATATGGATTTGCAACGGCCTCTATTTCGGTTATATGAGCTGAAAATTCTTCGTTGGGATAAGCGTCAAACCGAACCGTGGCTTTATCCCCGATCTGCAGGCGAATTATCTGTCTGTCTGTGACGCCTGCGCGGATCACCCAGCCTTTGCCCTCTGCACCAAACAGAAATACGGGGATACCGGAATTTAGCAATTCTCCCTCTTCGGCAAACCGTTTTAATATTTTACCATCTTCCGGAGCCAGAATTGCTGCATGGCGAAGATTAAATTTGGAAACTTTTAAATCGGAATCGACAATATCCAGCGCAGTTCTTGTATTCTGCAGCTGTTCCAGGGTGGTGACACTATCTGCATAGAGCCGTTGTACACGGGCCAGGTCTCTTTCTGTTTTTTGAAAAACGCTCTCAGCCTGCTTTACCCGTGCTTTCATCTCTACAAGATTAAGTATTGCCAACCGGGTATTCTTTTTGACATATTGCCCTTCACGCACAAAAATGTTTTCTATTATGCCCGGAATTTTAAAGGAAAGTTTCGATTCTCTTGAGGTGTAAAGCCTTCCACTGGTCTGAATAGGCAAGGATAGTGACTTATTAATAACCTTTGATGTCCTTACAGCAATTCGCTCCTGATTATCGGGTGATTCTTCCCGGGCTGTACAGGAATAAAACGTTATCGAACTCAGGAAAAAAACGACAAGCAAGACTATGATTTTGAAAAACTGCATTTTATCCTCCCAATTTTACTCTACTTTTATATTATATAGAATTGTTTTTTTTGTCATTCTGAATTTATTTCAGAATCTCTATATAGATTCCGACCCGCCTCAGGGCGGGCGGAATGACTTTATTATAACACCCTCCCTAAATCTTTAAGAGTGCTTTTTCTATTTTCTACTCCTCATTCCCATCATCCAATTCATATGATGCAACGATCCGCTCAAAATGAGCATAGGTTATGTAGTAATCATAGCGGGAAATCACCTCATTGATAGCTGCATTGGTAAGCGTGGTCTGGGCATCCAGATATTCAACCTGTGAGGCAATACCTTCATCAAATTTTTTACGTACAATCCTAAATGAGGCCCGGGCGCTTTCAAATTGCCGTTTAGCAACAGAAATAGTTTTACGTGCCACGTTTAAGTTGTCAAAGATCCGCTCAATTTCCAGTTCAATTCTATTTTTTATTTCCTCCTCCTTCGTCAGGAGCTTTTTTGTTTCAAGATGCGCGTATTCCAGCCTGGCCTTATCCTGAAATCCCTTAAATAGATTCCACTCCAATACAACAGAAGCCATCCAGAAATCATCTTTGTCACCGAAGCGATATTCTTCTCCCTGAAAACCATAGTCAAGTATGGCACTAATACCGGGAAAATACCGGCTTCGGACAATGGCTGCTGATTGATCAGACGCTGATATGGCCTTCTTAATCTGTCTGAGCTCTTCTCTTTGCTGAAAGGCCTGTTGTTTGGCAGCTTCATAATCAGAGATTACCGGAATATGGATATTTTGTTGCTGCGTTGTATCAATATCACTGTCCAGAGGAAGATTTATAATAAAATTAAAATAGGAAGCGCTTTGTCGTTGCAGGTTTTCTACATTCATTTTGTCCTGTTCGGTTTTACTTAATTCAGCCTCCGCCCGGAAAACAATATTTTGCGTTGCTGATCCGGCCTGAAATAGTTTATGACTCACCCGTAAATTTTCTTTTTGAAGATCCTCGATTTTTGAAAACAACTCCACGACCATGGTCGCTTTCATATAATTATAATAGGCCCGTTTTATCTCTGTAATCAGACTACGCTTAAACATATTTGTCTGTAGCTTTTCAATTTCGCTTAAGTCAGACTTCAATCCGTAATTACTCCAAATGGCTGGTTGAAAGACAGGCTGAACCAGGCGAACACGGGTTTCATGCTCCCGCTCGCGCAGGAAAGGAACGGTTTGGTTTGGGATATCTTCAGGGAAGGCAGGATCCAATCCCTGTGCTTCAAGTAAATCATTGAGTGTTTTATATATTGGATTAACAAGATCCCCAATAGGAATCGATATATCTCTACCCCCTCCGGCTCTGCTGTAACGTGCACCGATCTCTATGGAGGGAAAGTATTTTCCCCGTGCTTCATTTAAGGCTTCCATGCTTTGAGCGAAGGAAAATTTTTGTTGTTTGAGTGCCAGATTATTTTTAAGTCCGATTTGGATATATCTCTCAAGAGGGTCGTCCTGAGCCCGCAATGTACCCAGAAGCATGATTCCAATCACTAATATTCTGTAATATAACATAAACAAACTCCTCGACGATGTTTAAATAAATGACTGTCGGTCATTTCTTAAAGAAAAAATTTTTAATTTTTTAAGCTATGTGAAATAAGCTCAAAACCATACTCAATCAATTCTTCAGCATTCAGAGAAAAGTGTGGTAAAAGTACTATCTTTTCTTTCAGTGCAGCTATTTGAACCATTCCGGTTGTTTGTCCCCATAAACTTAGAGCTGTTTTAACAGGATCTATATCTGGGCGGATAGAGCCATCTTTAATACCAATTATGATAGAATTAATGAGCATCTCCAAAGTGGCCTTACCCTCAACCAAACATTCGAATGCAACCGAATCCTCGTCTTCAAAATTTATTTCCCTCGATTCATAATAAATCAGGGCATTAAAATAATTTGGATAAGTTTTATAGAATTCTACATAAGCAAGACCAATAGCTTTTGTTTTTTCAAGACCGGACTTATATTTATCAATGGTTTTTTCAAATAGAGAGCGCAAAATTTTATTACCACGTAAATGAATCGCCAGATACAATTCTTCTTTATTCTTAAAATATAAATAAAGTGTTCCCTTGCTGAGCTCGGCTTCTTTTGCCACATCATCCATGGTTGCGTTTTCATGCCCCTGATCAAAGAATACACGTTCTGCAGCATCAATGATATCGTTTTTTCTTTGTTCTTTCTCCCGCTCTCTTCGTTCTGCTATGCCCACAAATAAACCTTTCTTTATAAAAACATTTAAACCCTGTATAAATTATGACTGTCGGTCACTATATTTGCTATAATATAGTTTGTGAATTATAAATATGCAAATTTATTAAAAATTAGTTTCACGATGTGGCACGAAGATAGGCTACGGATTGGAGATGCAAGATTTAAGTAGTAAAATATGATTTATTCAAAACCTCGAAGAGGTTTAATTATTGTAATCAACGGTCATTAACCAAAAATTCATAATCCTCGTAGAGGATTAATTATTCGTGCAGCTACCTATTTCAATAGTCAATAATCAATTATTCCAAATCTCGTATCCCCGATAAATGATGTCTCCCTCCGGCCGACTTATCGGGATTAAATCATCCAGGATTTGACAAACTCATCCCTTATTAAAATAATCACGTATCTCCTCTCTCGTATATGAATTAAGCACATCTTCTCTTCGAAACCATCCTTTTTGCGCTATTCCAATACCATATCGATAATCCTTAAGACCTTCAATAGAGTGGGCATCTGGATTGAGTGCCGTTTTTATTCCCATCTTTTGTGCCAATTTGCCCCATCGCCAATCAAGATCCAGACGATAGGGGCTGGAATTGATTTCAATAATCTTTTCCTCCGCCCCGGCAATTTTTATCACCTTTTCCATATCCAAAGCATATCCTTCCCGGGCCAGCAATAGTCTTCCTGTCGGATGACCGAGCATTGTGACGTGGCGATTTGCAAGCGCCCGACAAATTCGCCGGGTCATCATCTCCTCCGATAATTTAAAACTGCTGTGTACCGAGGCAATCACGAAATCAAAGCTGGCTAAAACATTATCACCATAATCAAGACTTCCGTCTTGTAATATGTCTACCTCAATACCTTTAAAAATAGTAAAATCTGGATCCTGCTCATTTAACAGATCTATTTCTTTCTGCTGCTCTTCAACCCGTTCTTCTGTTAAACCATTGGCATAGAATGCCGATTTGCTGTGATCACAAATTCCCACATAGGACAAACCCATTGATTTACAGGCATCAGATATTTGTTCAATTGTATTGGCACCGTCACTGTCGGTACTATGAACATGAAATAAACCATGGAATGGTTCTCCGTTATAGAGGACCGGTAAAGTCCCTTCACGAGCGGCCTCAATTTCCCCAAAATTCTCACGTAGTTCAGGTTGAATATAACCTAATCCCAGTTTCTGGTAAATCTCCGTCTCATCCTGACAGCTAACCGGCTTTCCACCTTCAAACAATCCATATTCATTCAGTTTGAATCCCGCATCTTTTGCCAGGAGCCTTAAATAGGTATTATGCTCTTTACTACCCGTATTGTATTGAAGTAGAAAAGGAAACTCATCATCGTTAACTAAACGGATTTCAGCCGTGATTCCGGTAGACAATATAATGGCAGATTTTGTGGTTCCCTGGCTGACAATTTTGATCGTCTCCTCATAAGCGGTAAAATACTGCATAACACTTTCACGATCATCTGCATCACAACTACCTATTATATCAATGTCTTTCACTGTTTCCATTTTCCTGCGCAGACTGCCGGCGATTTCCAACCTTTTTAATTGTTGATTACCTTTTAAATAGGTCAATACTGCTTCAGCAGCAGCTTCGGCCAATGGATACAAAAATCGTTTGTTATATTTTTTTTGCATCTCAATACTATCAAAAATTTTATCCTGGCTTTTTTGACCAAAACCGGGTAGATCACGCAATCGGTTCTCACGACAGGCATATTCCAGTTCGCCTACCGAGGTTATTCCTAATTCGTCATAAATCGCCTTTACTTTTTTTGCTCCAAGACCGGGTAACTTAAGAATGTCAAACAGACCGCCCGGAATCGAAGATTTAAGATCTTCATAATAGGAAAGGGATCCGGTTTGTACCATTGTGGTGATTTTTTCTGAGAGTGCCTGGCCAATACCCCTAATTTTAGAGATTTCACCATTTGTTACCAGAGCCTCTAAATCCTGATCCAGGGTTTCAATGATGCGGGCCCCGTTAAAATAGGCTCTGATTTTAAATGGATTTTCTCCCTTTAATTCAAGAATTATGCCTATCTCTTTCAGTATTTTTGCAACTTCTTTTTTATTCATCTTATATTTCGGCTCCAGGAAAAATAAAAACCCTTATTCATTACATAATTAACCTAATCTATTCATAGCGAAGCGATACTGCAATCAAATGGTATTTTCTATTCTGTCATTCCATAGGAATCTTCCTGCTTGTCGAAATCATATCAGCAAGTTGGAAGATCCCTTCTGGATGACATCAAAACTTTGCTAATCTCCCAAGGCGATTCGCCAAGCCGAAAATAACAAAGTTTTCGGGAGCAATACCATACTACAGCCTCTGGCTGCAATCAAATAAAAGAATTTGACAGGATATACAGGATAAATTTAATGATTTTGATATTCGATATTATACTTTGAACTGTTAAATTTCCACTCGAATTTCTTATGTCCAACATCCATAATCAATAAATGATCCTGTTAATCCTGTCTAAAAATATCTTCTCAGTTTGTAAAAACTTTGATAAAAAAATGTAATTTATATTATTCTAAATATCACTTTTTAATCGTATATTTTTAATTTGTGTTTCTATGATATTAAAAAGTCTTATATAAATATTCCAGGAAAACCACAGAAATCACAGTACAAGCATAAATAGTTTAATTGCTTTATGAATTTCACTCTGTGCTGTGGTTTTTTCATTATGACCAATATTAAAAGGAGTCTTTATGCAATTTTTAAAGGATCTGGGTGTGAAGGATAAAAATTTCGGATCTTGCACGGGTTTACAATGGAACAAAACAACCGATCAGGGTGAATTAAAGATTCATTCTCCCGCCACCGGAGAATATATTGCTACTGTTTATTTATCATCAGAAGCGGATTACGAAAATATTATCTCTACCGGCGAAAAGGCGTTTGACTACTGGCGGCAAATTCCTGCGCCCCGGCGGGGTGAAATTGTCAGACAGATTGGCCAGAAATTGAGGGACTATAAAGAACCACTCGGAACTCTAGTTTCATTCGAAATGGGAAAATCTCTGCAGGAAGGGCTTGGCGAAGTGCAGGAAATGATTGATATCTGTGATTTTTCTGTTGGTCTTTCCCGTCAACTATATGGATTTACCATGCAATCTGAGCGTCCCAATCATCGCATGTATGATCAATATCATCCTTTGGGGATCGTGGCAACAATTTCGGCCTTTAATTTTCCGGTTGCCGTTTGGTCCTGGAATGCTATGATTGCTGCTGTTTGCGGTGATGTGAATCTCTGGAAGCCAGCATCAAAGGTACCTTTAACAGCTGTTGCGGTGCAAAATATTTTAAAAGATGTTTTGACAAATAATGAGGTTCCGGAAGGCGTTTTTTCACTGATCGTTGGGTCAGGCCGTATCATCGGCGGAAAAATGCTAAACGACAAACGAATCCCTCTGCTTTCTCTGACAGGTTCAACGGAAGTCGGCCGGCATGCTGCTCAGGTAATTGCCAGGCGTCTGGGAAAATGCATTCTTGAACTGGGAGGAAACAATGCGATCATCCTGACACCGGATACCAATCTCAAAATGGCTCTACCGGCGATTGTATTTGGTGCCGTCGGAACGGCTGGTCAAAGATGCACATCAACCCGCCGTTTGATTATTCATGAATCAATATATGATAAGGTAAGGGATGCTGTTCTGAATGCCTATAAAGGCATCAAAATCGGCAATCCTCTCGATGCACAAAATCATATGGGGCCATTGATCGATAAATCTGCCGTAGATACCATGATGAATGCCCTGGAAAAACTCAAAGAGGAAGGCGGTAAAATACTATATGGCGGCGAAAAACTTGAAGGTAGTGGCTATGAATCGGGTTGCTACATAACGCCGGTTTTGGCAGAAGCCGAAAATTACTATGAAATTGTTCAGGAAGAAACTTTCGCTCCAATTTTATATTTGATTAAATATAAAAATGATGTGACCGAAGCGATAAAATTGCACAATGGTGTTGTTCAGGGTTTATCTTCTGCCATTTTTACGACCAATATGCATGAAGCGGAAGAATTTCTTTCAGCCCGCGGTTCGGATTGTGGTATAGCTAATGTGAATATCGGTACCTCCGGTGCTGAAATTGGTGGCGCCTTTGGGGGTGAAAAAGAAACCGGTGGGGGCCGTGAAGCAGGATCCGATGCCTGGAAGGCCTACATGCGCCGACAGACCAATACCATAAATTTTGGCCGTGATCTGCCGCTGGCCCAGGGTATAAAATTTGATATTTAATCTAGAAATTTTTCTTTTATTAAACCTGTACTATGAATCAGTGCAGGTTTTTTACACCTTTTTCTATTGATCTATTTAAATATAAATTTATTATATGAAACCAATTTCTTCAAAACAATCGTTTTTTCAATCCTACCGAAACCTCATTCTGATTTTCATATCATTGGCTTCCCTGATGATCGCCAGTGCCCTCTTTGAATTGTATCAGAGCAAAAGAGAATTATTCAAACTTATGGAGGAACAGTCCCACTCCCTTTTGGAATCATTGATGATTGCTTCCAGAAATACTCTGATGACCAATGAATACCTGGAAGAGATCTCTGAAAAGCGGTTGCTCAATAATGGGAACCTCATAAAGAAACTCTATGAAAAAGGTGTAATAAGCAATGAAGTCCTGAATATTATTAGCAGAGAAAATGATATCTTTAGAATTAACATTTTTGACCGTAATGGGAAAAAAATGTTTTCAAGCCATAAACAGCAGCATTTTGACTTACCGGAAAAATATGCACCAGGGGATTATTTATACCCAATTTTTTCCGGTGATGTTGACACATTGATGATCGGTATTAAACCTGCCCGTTTTGAGAGTGGCTACCGTTACGCTGTTGCCATATCTACAAAAGACAACGGTGCCATTGTTGTGAATATTGACGCCGAACAGATTCTCGGATTTAAACGCCGCATCGGTTTTGGCGCCTTGCTGCGAAGTGTGGCAGCTGACAATCCGGGAATAATCTACGCTGCTCTGCAAGATACTTTAAATATTCTTGCTGCCTCAGGAAATGTACGTGTCTTGGAATCTATCCCGCAATCGGCTTTTTTAAAATCCTCCCTTCAGGATTCACTTTTCCTGACCAGAACCGTGGAATTTGATACACTCCAGGTATTTGAGGCTGTTCATCCATTTTCTTCAGCACATGAGATAATCGGTTTGTTGCGTATCGGACTTTCCATGGATCCAATCCAGGATATTAACGAAAGAATTTACAGACGGTTAATTATTATCACCATAATATTAATTATTATCGGTTTCATCATTATAACTTTTATTTTTACCCGGCAACGTTATAGTCTTCTTCAAAAACAATATGAGATTGTTGAAACTTATTCAGGAAATATCATAGATCATGTAAGTGATGCGATTATTGTATTCGATCAGGAAAGTGGTATTAAAATATTTAATGGGGCTGCCGAAAAAATTTTCACTATTCGAAGAGAACAGGCGATAAACATATCACCTTTCCAACTATTTGAAAAATCAGACTGCAAAAATATTTTAGACGAATCTTCACAGCTCCAGCAGATTAATTGTATTATCAATGGGAGGAAAAAATATCTGCTCGCCTCAAAAAGCCAGTTTTTTGACAGAGATGAGATTAAAAACGTCATTCTGGTCATCAGAGATCTTACAGATCAGAAGAAAATTGAGGAACAGATGGAGCGTAAACAACGGTTAACGGCCATGGGCGAGCTGGCGTCCGGTGTAGCCCATGAAATCAGAAATCCCCTGAACACCATCGGAACGATTATACAACAACTAAATAAAGATTTTGAACCTAAAGAGGAAAAGGAAGAGTATCATCAACTGGCCGATCTGGTCTTTTCCGAAGTCAAACGAATTAATGATACCGTACAGGATTTTTTACGCTTTGCCAGACCAGAACCCATTCAACCAGAAGTTTTTCAGGTTGAAAGTCTGTTTAGCCAGCTGAAAAAACAATATCAATATTTAATTTCCGAAAAAAATATAAATTTAAATATGCAACTGGATTGGACGGGAGAAGTATTTTGGGATAATCGACAAATCAAACAGGTCCTGATTAATCTTCTCCAAAACGCTATTGAAGCTATTGATCAAAATGGTAACATTTATTTCAATCTCAAATTTGTCGATGAACATATGCTTGAAATTCAAATCATTGACGACGGACCAGGGATGCCCGATAATATCCGTACAAATATATTTAATCTTTACTTTACAACGAAAGCAAAAGGAATCGGTATCGGTTTAAGTATTGTTCAAAGAATTATCTATGAGCACGGTGGTGTTATTACAGTAGATAGTGAGTTAAATAAAGGAACATCTTTTATTATTCGCCTTCCTAAAAAATATCATCGTCCTTAAGGACCAGTTCTTCCCGGAAATCTATCCCCTTTAATTAATTTCTTCATATTTCGACTTTTTGGTTGTTTTCTTCGTCCCGAATGTCGCAATTAATGTTTTGTGCTCTTTGAACAATAACAACTTAATCCTTGAATAAACAATATATTATGAATGCATTAGCAATGTTGGCACAATGTTTGAACTATATGCTTGTGAATTCATAGCAACAACCAAACAAAGGAGAACAAAATGAAGAACTTACTCGCAATTTTAACCCTGGTGGCGATTTTTGCAGGCACAACTATGTTATTCGCTCAGGAATCCGATCAGGATCAGGAAAAGCAGCAAAATCAGTATAAGTATCAAACTAAAACCAAGACTAAGTCTCAGGAAAAAGTAAAAAATGCTGAAGGTGAAGGCGAGCAAAATCAGTACAAGTATCAATCAAAAACCCAGACTAAATCTCAAGAAAAAGTGAAAAATACTGGTGAGGTTAAAGAGCAAAACAAATATATGGTTCAGACAAAAACCATGACCAAAACACAAACCAAGAGTAAAAACGGAGCAGGTTTTGTTGATGAAGATGGGGACGGATATAATGACAATGCTCCAGATCATGATGGTGACGGTATTCCCAATGGCGTAGATTCAGATTACGAGGGAAGCAAAGCACGAAAAGGAAATATGCGCGGATTTGTCGATGAAGACGGTGATGGTATCAATGACAATATGAGAGATCATGATGGTGACGGTATACCTAATGGACAAGATGAAGATTTTGAGCCCCCTCATGATGGTAGCGGTGCCAATCATATGCATAAAAATGGCATAGATAACGGCCAGAATATGAACAAACATGGTCAGGGATCTGGTACTGGTGAAGGAATGGGTACCGGCTCGGCTAACGAAAAAGGGCAACAGGGAAGCAAAAAAGGTAATGGAAAGAACTAATTCGATTTAATCTTCAGAGCCATTTAAAAGCCGGACATTTTGTTCCGGCTTTTTTTATTCCGTTTTCTCAACCACAAAAAAAGCGATAAGCTAACCCGAATAAATCATTAGCCACCCCTAAGGGATCTCTTTGTGGGTGGCAATTCTGTAAGAATAAATCAAAAATTCATTTGAAAAATCAGCAAATTAATAATAGATTAATCCCCGGGGTTCGTCCAACAGGGCGAGCTCCTCGACCAGTAAGGCGCAAGCGGTGCGTTTTACACAGCTACCCTATCTGCGTAACTTTATAAATAACAGCATGATAATAGTTATATTTTTTTTGGCACCATATTTGAATAGTATCTTATCGGAGATAAAAAAAGGTATTATAAATGAAACGTCTTATTCATATCATATTATTTGTTTTGATCTACTCATGCTCGGCATATTCTCAATTTTCCAAGAATATTGAAATTTCATCCTATCTTGATGATAATTTGTACAGATCACCTTTTCCTGTCTCAGATCTGTTTACCAATATTGATCTGAGTTTAGCTTATAGGCCCGAAGGATCAAATCTTAATTTTTCCTATACTGGTGGTTTCTTTCTTTATCAGGAGACCAAGGAGCGTAATTTTTCTATGCATGGACTAGGTATATCATATTTTAAATCTTTTGGCGCTGAGGAGGAGCATACCTATTATTTTGGTCTGGACGGATTATTACGGCGTGACAATGAAGAATACAACTATTATGACTATAATCAGGCCTACATTTATACAAACATAAGATTTGATTTAAACTATCTGTTTTTAAAAGCAGGTTACAATTTTCGATATCGAAACTATTCGAATCTTCCCGATTTAACAAACAATCGGCATTACGGCTATATTCAACTAAATAAATCCTTTGAATCCCGCACAACAATTATTTTAGAAACTGATATCGGGCAAAAATCCTTTGCCGGTCAGGAATTTTATTCATCTTCTTCAGGAGGGGGACGCGGCCATGGAATGATCAGTAATTCTACCATGTCTTCAACCTTAACCACGAATATTCCCAGTCTTAGCCATGTTATATTTCTTGCCCGTCTGGCCCAATCATTACACGATAAACTGGGCATCTTTATACAATTCAGAAAACAGATAAGCCTGACAGGTCAGACGAGCTTTGTCAATTCTGATGGATACTATCAGGACGAAGAATTGTTTGATGATCCGTTTAGTTACGAGAGTGAAGGTATATCATCCCAAGCCACCTGGATACTACCCTGGTCAATGAAAATACAGATCGGCGGAACCTTGATCTCAAAAAATTATATTAGCGAACAGGCATTTGTTTCATTTGATGATACCCTTGCTTCGGGTGGACTTCGTGCAGATGATCAAAATTATTATTATTTAAATTTTAGCAAGACTTTTTATCTGAATAAAAGTTGGTTGAATCTTCTGAGAATAAGTTTTTATTCGAATTTCATCGATAATAAGTCCAACAGTTACTGGTACAATTATAAAAACCTGGTACTAGGAGGTGGCCTTCAATGGAACTTTTAGATTTTACCCGATCAAAAAGTGATTCATAATTTTAAGATAGAGGTAGTTATATATGAAAAAATTTTCCATATTACTAATTGATGATGAACCGGCTCAAAGAACATCCCTTAAGTCATTTTTATCACGACGTAATTATTCTGTATTCACAGCCAACTCCGGGAAAGAGGGTTTATCATATTTGAATAACGGTAATATTGATCTTGTATTAACCGATTATCGTATGCCCGGTATGAGTGGTCTTGACGTTGTACATGAAGTAAAAAAATTTAATCCGGAATTACCCGTAGTGGTGATTACTGCTTTTAGTGATACCGAGGATGCTGTGCGGGTAATGAAGGAAGGTGCTTTTGATTATTTATCAAAACCTGTAGATCTTGATGAACTGGAAATTATTGTTAAAAAAGTAAAAGATCATAGTAATCTGGTTTCAGAAAATAAGCTCCTAAAAGAACAGTTGAAAACAAGATACAAATTTGAATCGATAATTTCCCAAAGCGGTGAACTGGAAGAAGTTTTAAATACAGCTGGACGGGTCGCAAAGAGCAAAGCCCCTGTTCTAATTCGTGGTGAAAGTGGTACCGGAAAGGAACTAATCGCCAGAGCCATTCATTTTGCCAGCGATCGAAAGAATAATCAACTTGTGACAGTCAATTGTGCCGCTTTGTCTGATAGTTTATTAGAAAGTGAGCTTTTTGGACATGAAAAGGGTTCATTTACAGGTGCTGTCGGCCAACGGATCGGACGTTTTGAAAAAGCCAATGGTGGGACATTATTCATTGATGAAATAGGTGACCTACCAGCCAAAACCCAGGTTAAATTATTGCGTGCACTACAATTTGGTGAATTTGAACGTGTTGGGGGTTCGGAGACAATTAAAGTCGATGTTCGTGTTTTAACCGCTACAAATCAAAATTTGGAAGAGCTGATTAAAGGAAAACTTTTCCGTGAGGATTTGTTTTACAGGATAAATGTAGTAACCATAACCATACCCCCGCTTCGACAAAGAAAAACAGATATCCCTATTCTCCTTCGTTTCTTTATTGAAAAATATTCGAAAGAGAACAATAAAGAAATTAACGGCATTAGCAAAGAAGCCCAGGATTATCTGATGCGTTACAATTTTCCCGGTAATGTGCGTGAACTTGAAAATATAATCGAGCGTGCCGTTGTTATGACTCGTGAAGCAATGATAACAACAACCGATCTTCCGCCCGGGTTATCCACCTCTACTGAGCGTGCCATTCTGGATCCTTTTGACCTCACTGATTCCTATACAGATAAAGTAGCTGCATTTGAGATAATAATGATTGACAAGGCCCTGGAACTTAAAAAAGGAAATCAAAGTCAGGCTGCAAAAATGCTGGGCATTTCCGAACGTCATTTACGTTCACGTATGCAAAAGCTAAACATCATAAACAATAAACGTAATTAACTTAACCAGGTAAAGCGATGCGATTTATAACCTTCATGATTTTAATATTCAGTGTCCTTATTTTCTTTCCAACAGGTTTTCTGTCTGCACAGGACAGCACGAAAGCGAAAGACAAAAATTCAAATATTCAGCATGGGCAACATTTTATTGATAAAGACGGCGATGGATATAATGATAATGCACCCGATCATGATAATGACGGTATTCCCAACGGGTTAGACCCCGACTGGAAGAAAGAAAAAGGGCAAAAAGGAAAGCAAAAGCGCTGGCGTTACATCGATCTGGATGGTGATGGCATTAATGACAATCTCCAGGCTGATCAGAAAGTACAGACTCCTGAGCATCAAAACAGATATGGACAACAAAATGAAACTTCCATCGATGGCCAGGAAAAGAGAGGCAGCGGCCAACAGAAGAAAAAGAAAGGATCAAGGAATTAGATCCTACCATTTGGCAATTTAGAAATTCGTAATCATTATTATCATTATTGAACTATTCGAAACCAGCATTAGAAAAAGTGATGCTGGTTTTTGAATTTATATTATCATGCAATTTATTGTTCTACCCGGGAATAAAATCAAAATTAACATGTCTAATGTTATTGGTAAATAGTTTAAATAATACAGATATTTCTTAAATATTTTGACGATTAAACTTATCAGAGAAGTTGATTTGGGGACAAAAAGAGAGTAAACTAAAAGTTTGTGTGAATTAGATATTATATTGAAAAAAGAGGAAATGTACTTTGACAAAGAAAAACATCATAATCATAATAGTTTCTGTCTTCGTTCTGGCGGCTATAATAATCACCAGCACCAAAAGTGACTCCAGAGAATTCAATCAAGGAAAATGGAAATATAAAGAATACACCGTTCAGAAAGGTACCTTTAAAATTCTTGTTACGGCTAATGGCAGCATTATCCCCATTGATCGCGTGGAGATTAAATCAAAGGCCAGCGGGTTGATTGAAGAATTGCCTATAGAGCAGGGTGATTACATCAAAAAGGGTGATCTTATTGCCCGTCTGGACCAGAAAGATGAGCGGGCCGCAGTCAGTCAGGCTCAAGCTAATTTTGATATAGCCACAGCCGAACTAGCCAAATCTGAACGTTCATATTCCCGGCTTAATAAACTCTTTATCGATAAACTTATTTCTGAAGAAGAGCGGGACCAGATTGAATTGGAACTGGCTATTGCCAGAGGCAAACTCGTTCAGGCAACCACTTCCTTTGACAGAGCCAAAGAGCGTTTTAGCGAGTCTATTGTGCGTGCACCCATAGACGGTGTTATTCTACAAAAATATGTTGAAAAAGGTCAGATAATTGCGTCAGGGATCAGTAATGTCAGTGGTGGTACTCCAATCGTAGATATTGCAGATATGTCTTCTGTTTATATCCAGGCTGGTGTAGATGAAATTGATATTGGGAAAATGGAGGTTGGCCATTCTGCTCTAGTCATTGCCGATGCCTACCCTCAGACAATGTTTAAGGGTAATATTGTACGGATCGCCCCGGAGGCAAAGATTGAAAACAATGTCACTCTTTTTGATGTCATAGTTCTTGTAAAAAATGCCGAAGGTAAATTAAAATCCGGGATGAATACAGCAATAGAAATTACTATCGTTGAAAATAAAGAGGTTCTGCTCATACCGGTGATAGCATTGTTACCGACCGAAGGAATGGGGGGAGAAAAGCAATTAAGGCAGGTAATGATAAAAGAAGGATATAATTTTCATCCGCATACCGTTGAAACAGGGCTGGACAATTTTAAAGATGTCGTGATTCTGGACGGATTACAAGAAGGTGATATTTTGGGTGTCCCAATGACCTCCCGTCTAATGGAGGCCAACCAAAGAATGGATACCAGAATCAGAAGCAGCAGGAGTTTTGGGACAAGCAGCAAATGACTTTTTTAGACTTTTAACATTTTAAGGTGGTTTCGTGATATTATATGAGAATTTTATAATTGCAATTAAAAGTTTAAAATCAAATCCGTTAAGATCCGTACTGACCCTTATTGGTATGGCTGTTGGTATTGCTGCTGTGCTTTATGTGGTAACCCTCGGTGAAATCACCCAACAAAGGGTTAAAACGCAACTGGAGGCATTAGGCTCCAATGTTCTTTTGATCCGGCCCGGTGCCTCCAGAAGACACGGTGTACGTACGACAGCAGATGTAATTAATTTGAAACGCAATGATGCTGAGGAGATTCAAACCACCTCTGAAGTTATTACACGTACAGTACCGATTTTATCCTCACGAACAAATCTTGAATACAGAGATAAGAACACCAACATCTCGGTTAATGGCGTTACCCCTGTCCATCCGGTTATAAACAACAACAAAGTGATTGAGGGCCGTTTTTTCAATGAAGAGGAAATGCGTCAGCGATCCAGAGTATGTATTTTAGGGGCCACCACACATCAGGAATTATTTGAGACTGCCTCCCCTATCGGCGAATCTATTTCGATAAACGGTAAGCGCTTTGAAGTCATTGGTTTGCTGGCCGCCAAAGGAGAAGGATGGTATAGCCCTGATGATGAAACCTATGTACCCTTAACAACGGCCCAGGAAAGATTATTCGGAAGAGATTATCTTAACTCAATTCAGGCCCAGATGCGCAGCGCTTCTGATTTCGATGAGGCATTATTTGATATAGAAACGATCCTGCGCCGAAATCACCGCCTGAGACCCGATCAGGATAATGATTTTCGTGTCCGGCGCCAGGATTTCTTTTTATCTACCATCCAGGATACAAATAAAGAGATCGCCGAATTTATTATTCTCATCGCTCTTATATCCCTGATGGTTGGAGGTATCGGCATTGCAAACGTAATGCTTGTTGCCGTTACAGAACGAACCCGTGAAATAGGTGTACGGCGTGCAATCGGTGCCAAGAAAATTGCCATCATTCTGCAATTTTTAATGGAATCAATGACCCTTGGAACTATGGGGGGAATCATTGGCGTATTGGGTGGAATGATTTTTAACTATTTTAGTCTCGGGGATCACTTGCTGTTTCCCTGGATCTGGGTGTTTTACAGCTTTTTTATCTGCGGCGGGATAGGTGTTTTGGCAGGACTTTATCCGGCCATACGAGCAGCCAATGCCAATGTTATTGACTCTTTACGCTATGAATAGAACATTGCTATTTATAATAATTAATCTTACAACCACATCCGTTCTTAATACTTTCATAAGTGTTTAAACGGTTTTCAACGAATTAATGATTTTTTTCTGTCGATCTGAATTCCTCCGGTGTCACGATACCGCCAGATACAATCCATTTCATCGCTTCTTCTACTGATATATTTAGATGCACGACTTTATCCTGGGGGACAAGAATAAAAAAACCTGAGGTAGGATTAATCGAAGCTAAGATTAGAATACTGAAGAGCCTTTGATTGTTACCAGGATGCGTAATTTCACCGTTAACTAAACCGATTGACCATATATTTTCCTTAGGATATTCAACCATAACCACTTTTTTTCCAGATTCCTCAGTTTTAAAAGAAAAAGTCTCCATTATCTGCTTAACCGAGCCATATATTGACTTGGCAACCGGTATATTCAGAACAATTTTTTCACCCAGGTAGACAAATTTACGTCCAATAAAATTTGTTACAAGGATACCGATAATATAGATGCCTGCAAGCGTGATAATAATTCCAATGCCCGGTACCCAGTATCCTAATTGCGGCATCAGATACGGCAGAAGAAGCTCATCGAGAAAAGTAAAAATAGATTTGAGCACTAGTATCGTAATAACCACCGGAATAACGACGAGAATTCCGGAAAGGAAATAATTTTTTGATCTTTTTTTAAATCTTTGAAATAATTCCATATACTATCAAGGGGTTTGATTTAGAATATTATATAGTAGAGACGCAACATGTTGCGTCTCTACGTTGAAAATATATTCCGCAAATTTTATTTTAAGGTTACTGCGGTACCGGAGGTTCAGGTTTTGCATTAACTGTAATATTGCCCGTGGCCTCTGCACTATCTTTCCCATCAGAGACCCTGACGGTAAATGAAAAAGAACCCGTCTGATCATCTCCCGGAGTCCAGGTAAATTCTCCACTGGAGGAATTCAGATTAGCTCCAGTCGGTAAATCACTGGATTCGAACGTGAGATTATCCCCATCAGGATCAGAGGCTGAAAAACTTAATGATGCTGTTTCTCCGGCTGTCACTGTAACCGACCCGCCGCCACTTATTTCCGGTGCCCGGTTGACATCATTGACGGTAATAGATATAGACGTTTTGCTTTCAGCTGTACCATCCGAGACCTTTGCTGCCAGGGAATAACTCCCACTCTGATTGTATCCGGGAGTCCAGTTAAAATTGCCTGAGCTACCATCCATGGTAGCCCCGTCCGGAAGGTTCTCGATACTAAAAGTAAGATCATTATCCGTATCTTCATCATTGGCGGCTAAAGTAAAGGAGATGGATGTGCCTTCATTTACGGTTTTAGATTCAACCGGTTGAATCTGGGGTACTCTGTTTACATCGCTGACAGTGACAGCAATAGACACTTCTGCTGTTAATCCCCCGCTATCGGTTGTTTTTACTTTTATTTCATAACTACCTGCCTGAGTGAAATTCGGTGTCCAGTTCAGATTGCCCGAAGAAGCATTCAGAGTAGCTCCAGTCGGCAAATTTTCTGATGTATATTGTAATTTCCCCTGGTCTTCCTGATCAGGATCTGAGCCCTGAACCGTCACCGACATGGGTGAATTCTCTGCAACCGTCTGGCTTCCTGGCGCTGCAATTTCCGGTGGACGGTTAATATTGGTGACAGTTATCGCAAATGTATTGTCTGCACCCACCCCTACGGGATCTTTAACTGAAATCTGAATAGTCTCATAAACTCCCGCTTGATCATAGGTTGGTGTCCAGGTTAGTTCACGTTTCGCCGCATCAAATATCATACCCTGAGGAAGATTGGAAGCACTAACCTGCAATTTTCCTTCATCTTCCTGATCAGGATCTGTTGCATTTATCACGAGAGTAAATGTTTTGTTTTCGTCGACTGTTTGATTGGTCAATGCTTCAAGTACCGGCGGACGATTGACATGAGTTACTGTTATCGATATCGTTTGTGTAACGGTGAATTTACCATCGGTCATTGATATGGATATCTCGTAAACACCCGATTGTTCATAACCGGGAGTCCAGGTTAAGGTATGTGTAACTGCATCAAAACCGGCTCCTTCCGGCAGGTTTTGGGCGGAATATACTATCTTTTGAACATCTTCCACATCAGGATCTTCTCCTGCCGGTATAACAACATTCAGAGGGGAATTTTCTTCAACATTCTGTGCCTGAATGGGGTTCAACACGGGCGTCCGGTTTACATGGTTAACTGTAACTTGTACTTCCTGGTTTACCACCTGTCCCTGGGGATCGGTGTTACTGATCGTTACCGTATAATTCCCGGCCTGTTCAAATGATGGTGTCCAGCTAAACGTGGCAGTTTCAGCAGAAAAAGAGGCCCCCTGCGGAAGTGAAGCGGTCGAGAGGGTCCATTTTCCAACATCTTCAGAATCCGGATCATTAGCCGTTACCTTAAATTCCAGCAGTTGATTTTCATCAACTGTTTTGGGCTCTATGGCTTCAATTGTTGGTGGCCTGTTTATGTGATTGACGGTTATTGTCACCGATTTGCTATCCGAGAATAACCCATCGCTCAAAGAATATTCCACAGTATATTGCCCTGATTGCTCAAACCCCGGTGTCCAGGTAAAATTTGTGCCTTCCAGAGTGGCGCCTTCCGGTAACTGTTTTGCACTATAAACCAGACTATTTTGATCTTCCTTGTCAGGGTCACTGCCGGATAAAACAAATGTCAACGAAATGTTTTCATCAACTGTTTTAGCCTCAATCTCGTCAATAGTCGGAGGACGGTTAATATGATTTACGGTAATGCTCATTGTCTTATTATGCTGTTCTCCGTCAGGATCGGTAATTGTGAAAGTAATCTGCTCAAAATTGCCGGCCTGTTCATAGGATGGTACCCAGCTGAACGTCAATGAATCAGGATTAAAGGTCGCACCCTGTGGCAAGTTTGTGGCTGAAAACTTTAACTTACCCGTGTCTTCACTGTCCAGATCTGCTCCACTGATTATGAAGGTAAGTTTATTATTTTCATCAACCGTCTGGTTCGCTACATCCTCCAGAGTCGGAGGCCTGTTTATATGAACGACGGTAATATTCATCGATGTGGTATCTGCAAGGTTTCCGGCTTTCATGACCAGTAAAATGTTTTCATAAACACCAGATTGATCATAAGTCGGAGTCCAGTTAGCTTTTTGTGTTGCTGGATCAAAGGTGGCGCCCTCCGGTAAACCTATTATCTGGAAGGAGATTGCATTCTGGTCTTCCTGGTCAGGATCACTTCCCTTAATTGTAAGTGTAAGAATTTCATTTTCGTTTATCGTCTTATCCGCAACATCAGTAATATTTGGCTTCCGGTCAACATGGTGAATGGTGATCGTACTTGCATCACGATCTAATCCTCCCGCCTGATCCGATAAAACAAAGTCAACCATGTAGGTACCTGATTGTTCATAGGTCGGTTTCCAGGTAAAAACACGTGCGACCGGATCAAAGGAGGCTCCTTCCGGCATATTATCAACAGAATAAACCAGTTTTCCCTTATCCTCCTTGTCTTCATCCTTTCCTTCACTAACCGTAATAGTAAGAACTTCATTTTCCATCAAGGCGTAATCTTCAACTTCGGGCAGGGAAGGCGGTCTATTGACATGATTAACCGTAATCGCAAAACTTTTTTCATCGGTCAGGCGGCTGTCTGTAAATTCTACGACACGAATCACGATATCAGAATAAATTCCTGATTGTTCGTAATGAGGTGTCCAGGACAAAGTACCGCTGAGAGTATCAAATATGGCTCCCTCCGGCATATTATCAATCTCAAAAAACAGGATATCACCATCCGGATCGAATGCCTCTACCATTAGCGTAATCATCTGTTGCTCATTTAAAACAGTATCAACAATGGCAGCGAGGGTTGGGGGACTATTATATCTTAAAATTAGTGATTTACTGTTGGCAGCAATGAAAAGATAAACATCCTCTTTCCATAGTCCATAAATTTTATCTTCAGCCTGATAACTCCCTCCGGGGATCATTTCTGGTAAATTAGAGACGTCAATAATATCCACACGTTTTTTTGTTTCATTGGCCATAAAAAGATTTTTACCGGATTTAAAAACATCAGCGATGTAACCATCTACCGGAAATTTACTAACCAGCGCCGGAAATTTCGGGTTGCTGATATCTAAAACATTTACACTTTCTGCTCCATCAGCTATAAACAGATAATCACCTTCGACAGATATAGACCGGGCATTTTTTAATCCGGTATATACACCCAGTCTTACAAGGTTTTTTTTATCTGAAATATCTAATATTTGTAGTCCGCCGGTTTTATCAGAGACATATAAGATATTTCCGCTAAGGATCATTTCCCATGCCCATCCCGGTGTGTCATAATTCCCCAGGGGAACAGGACTTGCAGCGTTGGTTATATCGTAAACATTGACACCGGTTTCCTCTTCTGCCACATACACATATGGATAATTAGCCACAACCCAGAAAGCATTACCTTTGGTTACTATTTTTCCCATTTTTGTAATCGCTGCCGGATTTGACATATCGAGAATATGGACGCCTTCCAGTTCATCTGATAAATAGCCATAACGATGGTCAAGAAAAAGATTGTGAGCCCGGTGTTCGTTTAGGTAATTACCAATTTCTTTGGGATTTTCTCTGTCGGTTACATCAATAACCTGAATACCAGCCCAAATATTCACGACATAGAGAATATTGTCCTTGTATGTAAGATTCTGGATACCATCTTTTACATCCTGGCCGGCTTTTAATTGTGTGGGTTCAATTGAAGATATAAATTCAGCACTTGCTCTTTGAGCAGAAACCACTGATGTGCTAAAAAAGACCATCACCACAATAAAAATTAATAAAATTGTAAAGAAATGGTCAAACTTTTTCATGTTATACTCCAGTACAAATTGGTGGGCAATTGATAAAAATAATTGTTATCACATAAAGTTAAATGATTTTCAATTTAAATCCCTTCTCCAATAAAATCAAGGATTAACCCTATTCCCTTATGAACTTATGAGGTTTATATTATTATCACACTGTTTGTCGCAAAAGTTGAGTTTTTTTTTGTTTTTTTTATCTTTTTCATGTTTGAAACAAATAATGAATAAAACAGTAAGAAAATGAGTTTAATTCTTTATTGAAGTAAGGAATTGAACCAAATATGTGAAAGGAAAATTTCTAATGCTAAAACCAGGTATTCAGGCACCCGATTTTAACCATCCCGATCAGGAAGGCAAGGAGCACACACTCAGTGATTATCTGGGTCAATGGGTTGTTTTGTATTTCTACCCAAAAGATATGACCCCTGGTTGTACAACCCAGGCTTGTACATTTCGTGATGAATTTCCAGCCTTCCAGAAGGTGAACACTGTAATATTTGGTGTTAGTAAAGATAGTGTAAAACGCCATGCAACATTTGCAAAGAAATATCAGCTACCCTTTGTTTTACTGAGTGATGAATTGGGAGAAATATGCGAGAAATATGATGTTTGGAAAAAGAAATCTTTATATGGCAAATCTTATATGGGCATTGTGCGGTCAACTTATCTCATCGATCCACAAGGAAATATTGCAAAGGTATATCCAAAAGTGAATGTAAAAGAACATGCTGCTGAGATTTTGCAAGATCTTGATGTTTTATCTTAAAATTTGTTGCCCTTTTTATACTATTTTTGTAATGTATTCTGTAATCGATGTGTTTTCCCATAAATTATTCTTGTATTGTTTGATTTACCGTTTTTAAATTGTAGATTTTTATTTTTACGAAAACCGTCTTGAGATATTTTCTGAATTATTATCAGCTAATTAATCAGGTTTTTCACCGGTTCCGACTTGATTAATCTTTTAAGAATGTCATTCATATTTTATGAGGATAAGAAAATGAAAAAGACTCCTTTGATTATCTTAGTTGCTGTTGTTGCTGTTGCTGCTCTAATAATAATTATCTGGCAGGTAAAGACAATTTCGGGGACTAGCGCCCTGGAAGAAAAGGCTTCTGTTTCAACAGAAATCGTCATTGTATTTAAAGCGAATTGTGCCCGGTGCCATGGGGATCGCGGACAGGGATTTGGTGATAAACCTGCCATACAGGACGCCGGATATACCGCGGAAGAAGTAAAAGAGATCATTAAAGGAGGATTGGATGAAATGCCATCCTTCCCAAATATCAGTGAACCAACCCTGGGTGAATTGTCAGAATATGCAAGCAATCTATGAAACCGGGTTAAAATAATTTGATCTTTAATGATTGATATTCTGTAAAATATTCAATATCTCTATGGAGTGCTTTTGCTAACATGATACATAAAAACATTTCAATTTCTAATCAGGAATCAGAAACCATCCGGGCTGAGATTCATTATCACGAAGGTGCGATAAATAAACCATGTATTATTGTCTGTCACGGGTTTAAAGGTTTTAAGAATTGGGCTTTTTTTCCCCTCCTTGCTGAGTCCCTGGCTTGTGCCGGTTATGTCGCTGTCACATTTAATTTTTCCCGCAATGGCATTGGCGCTGATTTGCAGAATTTTACTGAACTTGAATTGTTCAAAAAAAATACTTGCTCTCACGAATTGCTCGATCTAAAAGCTGTCGTTGATGCTATCTCATCAGGTCAGATCGGTAAAGGGCTCATAGATCCGGAAAGAATTGGTCTCGTTGGTCACAGCAGGGGAGGTGGTATTTCCCTCCTGTACACACATTCAGATCCAAGAATAAAGTCACTTGTAACCTGGTCTGCCATCTCAACGGTACATCGATATACAGATGAGATAAAAACACAATGGATTAGAGATGGATATATCGAAATTGAGAATAAAAGAACCATGCAGACTATGCAAGTTGGAATTGAGTTACTAAACGATCTTGAAAAAAATAAGACGAAATTGGATATCTTAACCACGGTAGAGGATTTAAATGTTCCTACAATGATTATCCATGGGGAGGCCGATGAAACCGTTCCGGTAGAAGAAGCCCGCTTAATTTATGATCATTTAGGATCGCCGGAGAAAGAATTAATTATCATAGAGGGAGGAACTCATACCTACGGAGCTCAACACCCTATGAGTTCAACTAGTGAACAACTTAAAAGTGTGTTTGATCTGACAGAAAACTGGTTTGATCGTTTTTTAAAATAGCTTCCAGCCTCATTATCTTATCCACTTAAATCTTAAGTTAGGACTATCAAATGAAAGGTCCATTTGAAACTAGGAAAATATGAATTGATTCCAATTGAGACCGGTCGTTTTGCTCTTGATGGGGGCGCGATGTTTGGTGTTGTACCAAAAAATCTGTGGGAAAAATCAAATCCCGCTGATGACAGAAACCGTATCGTTCTTGCTCTCAGATCGCTTCTGCTAAAATCTGATGAGCAAATAATTTTAATTGACACCGGTATCGGTACAAAGTTAGATGAAAAATTTTCTAAGATCTATAACGTTGATACAAAGAGCTGGAACCTGGAAAAAAATTTAAGAAAATATCATGTAACTCCTGAAGAAATTACAGATGTGATTTTAACTCATCTCCATTTTGACCATGCCGGTGGTGTCACCTATCGGGAAGACACCCAGTTAAAACTAACTTTTCCAAATGCCATTCATCATCTGCAGGGTGAACACTGGGACTGGGCGCTCCAACCATCAGAAAAAGACCGGGCGAGCTTTCTAAAGGAAGACTATCTTTTGCTGGAAGAAAATAATTTGTTAAATAAATTAACCGGACCCGGTGAGCTGTTTCCTGGGCTGGAAGTATTGGTGATGTACGGTCATACCCAGGGAATGCAGGTGGTCAAAATATCTGATTCAGATCAGACATTGCTCTATTGTGCCGATCTTATACCAACGGCCTCACATATTCCCGTTCCCTGGGTGATGGCGTATGATAATAATCCCCTGATAACCATGAATGAAAAAAACAGATTTTTACCCCTGGCTGTAAAGGAAAACTGGATTCTGTTTTTTGAGCACGATCCTTATCGAACTGCTGCTACCGTTACCAAAATAGAAAAAGGATATAAATTTTACCAGGACGTTTCCTTATAATTCCAATGGTTAATCGATATTTTGAAACTTTATCTCTTGTTTATAGATAGAAAAAAGATAAAGGAAAAAAATTTATTTGAAAAAATTCTACTGAGTGATTACTGACTCTCTGTTTCATTTAAGGATCCACTCGAAAAACGGAGTTTTCGTCTAGCAAAAATTCTCATAAGTATTAAATCTTACAATAACCAGAATATACAACCGAATGTTAAAACAGACTTATAAGCGTAAAGGAAATTTTAAGGGATTTCTCTTTGTTTTTGGACTTCTGATTATAGGGGCAATCCTCGTTTACACACAACATATCGTAAACGTGCTTCAGGAAAAATCCCGGGAGTCAATAAATTTTAGAGTTCGTGTGTTAGAAGAGAATATCAATAATGATGATCTAAGTGGTGATTTGGGGTTTTTATTGACTGAAGTTATTCAGGGAATTGATTTTCCAGTCATTTATACCGATTCGGAAATGATACCTCAGTTTTGCCTTAATATTAATACCGCTTATGACACCTTACGTGTGTTATCACCTGAAATTACTGAGAAATTAAAAACCCATCTGGAAGATCTTGATTCTGAAAATCCCCCTATACCCATATCTTATCAGGGAATCGCCCTAGGATATTTCCACTATGGTGTATCACCCATTATAAAAAAACTACGCTGGTTACCCTATATTGAAATTGCTGCTGCTATATTATTTATTTTAATCGGTTATATCGGTTTTTCACAGATAAAAAAGAGTGAGCAAAGGTATATATGGGTTGGCATGGCAAAAGAAACAGCTCACCAGTTAGGCACACCGCTTTCCTCAATACAAGGATGGATAGAGTTACTGGGGGAGGATGCCACGCAATTGAATAAAGCTTTAAAGGAAATGGATCTGGATGTAAAAAGACTAGGCAAGGTAGCCTTGCGTTTTTCAAAAATTGGTTCTGTTCCTATCCTAAAATCAGAGAATATCTCGGATATATTATCGGGTGTTGCTAAATATTTTAGAAAGAGATTACCCCAACTAAAAAAGAAAGTTACAATTATAGAAGACTATCACATTTCGCCCCAAGTTAAAATTAACAGGGAACTTTTTGAATGGGTTATTGAAAATCTTGTAAAAAATGCTATAGATGCCATAGAAGACGAGAATGGTATTATCAGGATTAAGATACAACAGGAAGATAAAAATTTTGTATCAATCGAGATTTCTGATACAGGCAAGGGAATTAATAGCCGGGATAAGACAGAAATATTTAAACCGGGGTTTAGCACCAAAAGAAGGGGTTGGGGGCTTGGATTAAGTCTGGCAAAAAGAATTGTCGAAGATTATCATGGTGGGAAACTTTATATCAGTGAAACTCGTATTGCAAAGGGCTCAACTTTTAAGATACTTCTAAAAAATGCCTGAGTGAATTGTAGTTTTGTCTTGACAAAATAAATGAGATTATTTAAAATTCAGCAATATGTTCAATTAAGAATGGGTTCAGCCCTTGTTCTATTTGAATCAGATATCTCTATTTAATTATAGCATAATAAAGGAGTTCCTTTGCCAACGGCCAGACAACTTGAATTTGAATCATTGGTTGCGCCACATCTAAATTCTCTTTATAGTACAGCGCTTAGAATGACACATAACCAGGATGACGCAGAAGATTTGGTCCAGGATACATTGTTCAAGGCTTTTCGGGCTTTTGACCAATATCAAAAAAACACAAATTTCAGGGCCTGGGCTTTTCGCATTCTAGTTAATACATATATTACAGCATATCGGAAAGCAATCCGACAGCCCCAAAAAGTTAGTTACGACGACTTGGAAGAATTTTACCTCTATAAAAAGATCGATGAATCTATCAGTCTACAGGAAACGGCAAAAGAAGATTTTCTAGAGAATTTCTTTGAAGACGATGTGAAGGATGCTCTGGAAAATCTACCCTATCAGTTTCGATTGGTCGTTCTTTTATGTGATGTAGAAGGATTTTCCTATAATGAAATTGCCACTATAATAGATGCACCATTGGGGACTGTTATGTCGCGATTATATCGGGGGAGAAAACTGCTCCAAAGATATCTTTGGAGTTATGCAAAGAAAAGGGGGTATGTTCTAAATGAAAACGAATGATCAGGATAAATTCGACTGCCAGGATGTTGAAAAAAATGTACAGGCGTATCTGGACAATATGTTATCTGAGCGCGAAGCACTGCTTCTGGAGGACCATTTAAGTTATTGTCTGCCCTGTGATAAAAAGATAGAGTTTGAGAAAAAATTTAAAGAATTTGTCAGGCTTAAATCATCTGAAAAATCATATCCTTCTAAACTCGAATCAGAGCTGAAAAAAATCGTACGTGGAGATTAGCATCTCTTATTGCTGGAATTTCAGATCTTTATTTAAGACAATATTTTTAAAGATATACGTTCTGGTATATAGTGTCTTGTCTATACCTCTTTTCTGTAATTGTAAATTTATTCTTTCCGGTATCCAATGGTTTTCTATTTTTCTAGATCTTAGTTTTACCAAAAAACCACTTTCGACAGAGCCCTTTTTTAACGTTTGTACAGTCCAGCCAGTACACAACCACTTTTCACCTATTAATCTGAACCTGGGATAGGTATTGATTACTTCATTCTTATCAGGAAATTCCACTGTTAATTTAAGACAAATCCCATTTAAACCAAAAGTCATTTTAACTTTTATCAATTTGCCATTTTCATAGTTCTCGTACTGAATAAATGCTGTGTCCGACACCGTGGTTATCAAATACGTTTTCGGCAAATCATCCAATACATTTCCTGCACAAAATCGTTGCCAATCGATTAGCAGACCCTTCAGAGCTTGTATCATATTCATTTGTATTTCTTGTGACTTTCTATTTTGCTCCGCTTCCGGATGATCAGGTAAGGCCCTTTTAATATAATAAATCATATTGGGCTTTTTCCATATCAATTCAAGGGGATAAAGTTCCTCTTTGTATGTTTCTTTTGTTTCCTCCAGAAAGAGATCCGACGTTACCCAACAGGTAAAATTTTCTAATCCCTGTACGCGGAGCGAATGGTAAATTGTTTTGACCCGATAAAGAAATTCCTCCTGATTAAACTGAGAATATAAAGAATTAGAGAACAGGATTATCATAATGATCGGTATAACTATTTTACTTTGCATTGGCTGTTTCCTGAAGTTTTTCAAGTTGTTCATTTTCTCCAATAACGAAAAATTTACTGATTAATAAACTTTCTCA
>SDBT01000942.1_pt1 | contig 48942 bp, 66 predicted proteins | sample 2277101 | NCBI WGS metagenome assembly SDBT01 (sample SAMN10404973, study PRJNA504765) | marine sediment metagenome | isolation source: marine sediment core GS10_PC15, 103 cmbsf | place: Arctic Ocean: Southern Knipovich Ridge | collected 2010 | reverse complement strand
TCCTTACTCCAGATGATGTTCTCCTTCTAGAGTCCGCAGCAGACCTTGCATCTGTTAAGTTCATTCGAGTAACAGCCGATGCAACCATCAGCGTCTCCTACCAGCTCTAGCCATGCGAGTATTCCGGGGATCTAGTCGGCACACCCTGAGTAGGGCTGGTGGGTCTGTCGTCGTGCAGACGGACGGGTCCATCGACATCACACCGAAGGCTGGGGAGCTAGTCACGGTTACTGGTGCTATGACGGTAACGGGAGCGTTCACGGGGAGTGGTGGGATTGACGGGACTATAGGAGGGGTTACTCCTGCGGACGGAACCTTTCTTGCTGTCGCTGCAACAACGGGGACGTTCTCTGGTGTCCTCCTAACGACGGATGGAACGGACGCAAGTTCGGCTACCGTAGCCTCGTTGAAGACAGCCGGAGGCATTTCAGCGGTAAAGGCCCTCTGGATAGGAACCACCTCCCGACTTGTTGGGAATGTCACAATTGACGCGGGACTCCTAGCGGCAGGTGACGATCAAGGTGCCATTGGAGCTAGTGGGACTGCGTTCAGTGACCTCTTCCTAGCGTCTGGTGCGGTCATTAACTTCAATGCTGGGGACGTCACCTTAACACACAACTCCAATGTCCTCACGATGGCCGGAGGTGTGTTCAGTCAGGATGACGTCACGGATGCAACCTCCTCCGTAACTGGCTCCATTCATACAGACGGCGGTGTTGGCGTTGCACTGAACCTCATCGTTGATGGTAGTATTGGAGTTGGGAAGGATGTTCCAATCGGTGCTATCCACATTGCTGGTTCTGGTGCTGTGGGTATGTCGTGGGAGGATACTGCGGAAGGATTTGACGGGAAGATTTGGAACTTTGCTGTGATAGGCTCACAGTTCCTAGGACGTGTAGTGGAGGATGACTTCGCAGCTTCGATTAACTGGCTTGAGGTCAATCGGACAGCACTTAATGTAGATCAGGTCCACCTCCAGGCTGGGACGGCAGGGATTGTTCTCCTCACAGCTACTGGTGGCGTGAACACACCTGACTTCTTCAATCCAACAGAAAGTGGCTCCTCGTATAAGATTACAAACAAAGTAGCCATCCACACAGCCTCCTCTGGAACGATTCTCCACATTGGTAGTACCACATCGGTGTGGTCTAGTATTGTACTCGGAACTACTGCCATTACAACCACGATCAACGGATCGGTTGTGTTCGGGGATACGGTTGATATCAATGACGGTGCGATTGATGGGACGGTGATTGGGGCGAACAGTGCTGCGAATGGGAGTTTTGCAACACTGAATGCGTCTGGAAACCTCGCAGTCTCAGGCACCGGGCCTCATGCCTTCGGCACCGCATCCGTTGGATGGATTCAAACTCTCTTCACAGGCGCGTTTACGTCGGATGGAACATCTAACTCTGTAAATGGGCTGGGCATAGCGTCAGATTTAGTAACAGCACCAGGAGATACCTTTTACGCTACTGGCTTGAACGTCGGCAGTATCCTTAGTATGTCAATCACAACCCATTCCACATTCAACGAAAGCATTGCGTCTGTCTCCTCGGTCCGTTTCTCCGAGCCAGACATTACCAACAACCTCACAGGGACCGGGGTAATCACGGTTGCGGCCACAGTCTACATCGCCAACGCACCCACCGAAGGCGAAACCAACGCCGCACTGTATGTGGCGAGTGGTATAACAAACCTTCAAGGCGACTTACTCCATGCAGGTACAAACCTTGGAGTCTTCGGTGCCACGCCAACTACTCAGCAAGCTCATATTATTGATGCTGACGGTTCCCTAGCTGATATTACTACCAAGTTCAACACACTACTTGCCGACCTGGAAGGGTATGGGTTGCTGGCAGCGTGACCTTATACAACGGAGAACAAAATGCCTGACCATTTCGTTAAACCCGAACCAAGGGTTGCAACCCGTGTCCGGGCCTTCGGTGTCCGGTCCCTAGTCTCTGAAGACAACCGTGCTGAAGTTCCAGCAGTAGAAGCAGTCGAGGCTGTGGAATTTGTTGCAACAGAGTTTGATCCAGAGACTCACATAGTTATAGTTGAGGGTGTGTCAGCAGTAGAGGCGGTGGAAGCAGTCGATGCCATCCCTGCCCACATCCACACAAGCTACAATCATCTCATGGACTATGACATTCTTGATCAGAACAACAAAACATTAGACCGAGTTGGGAAAGACTTCGTTCAGTACCTAACCAAAAGTGAACTCAACCAACTCAAAGGTATTCTCGACAGTGGATTCCAGAGAGCGAAAGACAGCATCCTTTAGTACTCCATACTCAGGAGACGGTAATGACGAAAGTAACGAACGCAGAACTCCTCGACCTTACGGAGGGCCTTGGACTAATCCTAGACATAGACGACCTTGATGTTCTGTTCTCGTGGAGGCTATCCGGCATTGCAACCACTATCGAACCGAAGATCAAGCGGTACAGTCAAACCAAGAGGAAACTCGATAAGGAGTACAGTGAGGACACGAAGGATGAGGATGGGAAGCCAACTCAACGGGTCCCTCCTCACAAGGTGAATGAATGGGTGGAGAAGAGTGAAGTTCTCCTCGAGGCAGGGAATGAGTTCTCCACCCTAGGTACCATCAAGCTCAGTGAACTCCGCAAGATGAGTGAGGAAGAGGATATACCGATCAGTGGTAAGATCATCCGCTTCCTCCGAGTTGTCATAGTGGAGGACATAGACCCGGTGGATGGAACGAAGAAGAAGGTGGAGCCGAAGGAGAAGACGTCCCGCTCAACCCGTCGCTCCGAAGCGAGGGACAAGGCAACAGAGGAAAAGGAGGAAGAGGAATGAGATTCCCATTCGGAATACTCGAATCCATAGCAGGACTCGTAGCGAAAGAGGTCATAGAGCGTGTAACAGGTGACGACAACACCCCTGATGATCCTCAGGAATTCGCTATCCAAGTTGCTGAGGCAGTTCGTGACAACCCTATGATTGACCCGGAAAGGTTCACAGCTGAACTCCTCATGGAGCTATTGACGGAGGAACGCTCGGATCAGTTCCTCGAACTCCTCATGAAGAAGCTCAATATGCCTATGGGTGGAAGACTTCTCCGGAAGGTGTTCGACGATCAACTACCAGAGGTCATCCGTGACCCCCTACTTGAATTGATCGGCTACGTTGTTGACGATGATGGTGAACTAGTGAAGAGGTTCTAACGATGGGCGGTAAGACTACCAACCTCGCACAGTCATGGCCGGTTAGGAATGACATGATTGTGCTCATGCTTCTCGGCGGTGCAACCCAAAAGGATGTAGCCGAGCAGTTTAAGCTCACCAAACAGCACATTTCCAAGATCGCAAACGACCCCCGTGCTGAGGCTGTTATCCAGCAAGCTCGGGAGAAGATCACAGAAAACCTCCTAGGTGACATGGAGGAACAACTGGATTTGTCATCTCGTCTCTCTGCGAAGGTCCTCAACAGAACCTTAAACGCTGACATCTCCCCGGTCCACAAAGCGAAAGGCAACCAAGATCGAGTTGCTGTTGCTATCCTTCGTGGGAGAGGCTTCCTTAGCCAAGAAGACAGGGCTGACCAGGGACTCAAGATCTCCCCTGTTCAGTTTGACCGGATCGCAAAAGCCCTTGCTAAAGCTGATGAGGCACAGAAGATCGACCCCTTCGCAGGTATACCAGAAGCTGAGGTGGTGGAAGTAACTGATGGATAAAGTTAACCCCTCTGACGCCATGTGGAAAGTGCTCCTCGATGAGGACACCCTCACGAAGCGGAGAGGTCAGGCTGAGGACAAGTATAGGGATTGGACTGGAGTACAGATAGAAGGACTCAGGAAGAGAGCGAAGACGGATCTCATGTTCCTTGCAGGAGGCATCCTAGAGTATGACCTCCTCAGCATTCCATTCCACGGTCACTTTGCACGGTGGATGTGGGAGGTTCGTTACGAACGCTACAAGATGTCGCTCCTAGCCCGAGACCATTACAAGAGTACCATCAAGACCATCACAGAGTCGATCCAAATGGTTCTCCCGAACGACGCGGGAGTTGACCATTACCCCCACCTTCTTGGCCCTAACATCAAGATGCTCATAGCCCATGAAGTACGGGAGAGTGCATCAAGGTTCCTCTATGAGATTACGAAGGCTTTCCGTGAGAAGCTAGTCATGCTGGCCCTCTTCCCGGAGTTGATACCCTCTCCCCGTGTGCAAAGGATGAACAAGTGGGAGCTGGAACTTCCTCGGGAAATCCACCACAGAGAGCCCACCTTCGACACAATGGGTGTTGGGGGTGCGGCTCAAGGGCGTCACTATAACTGGCTCATGTTGGATGACCTTGTTGGAGAGGATGCTCGGGACTCAGAGACGGTTATGAAGAGGGTCCTGCTGTGGTTCGACAACATCAACTCCCTCTTAACACGGTTGAAGATTGATGGGTGGGACCTAATCGGTACTCGGTGGGCACCCACAGACGTTTACTCTCATGCGGTGAAGATGTATGGAGTCAAGAAAGAGAGGTCTGTTCTCTACGCTTACGACGAGCGTGATATCGAAACTATGGAGCCTGGGCAACTTGTTGTCTACGCTAGGGGAGCTATTGAGAATGGCCTCCCCGTTTTTCCGGAGGAATTTTCTCTGGAAGACCTTAACCGGATTAGGAAGAACCCCTATGTCTGGGCAGCTCAGTATGCCAACAACCCGAGGGAGGGAGACTTAACTCGCCTCAAGGCCCACTGGCTCAAATACTACAACATCGGTAATGATGACTACATAATCGTCTTTGATGGGGAGGGTTCAAGGAGAATTAGAACGTCAGAGCTAGATCGCTGCATCCTCATTGACCCTGCTGTTGGGGAGAGTAACACAGCAGACCCGTGGGGAATAGTAGTCACGGGTACAGATAAGGACATGAACATCTACATCTTGGAAGCATACCGCAAACACATGCTCCCGCCGGATGGCATAGATGAGATGTTCCGTCTGTACACGAAGTGGAACCCACGGCTAATCTCGATAGAGTCGGTAGCCTTCTCAGCCATGCTCAAGTATTGGTTCGACCAGACTTGCCAGAGGCTTGGAATCTATCCCTCAATCTATGACTACAAGCCGGGGTCAAAGCGTTCTAAGGTCGGACGGATTGAAGGTCTCTCGAACTATGGTGCTGCTGGTCAAATCTACATTCTTGAAGGTATGCACCAGTTGAGGGATGAATGGGAGTGGTTCCCGCTAGGAGAGAACGATCACATCCTCGATGCTCTTGCACAAGGACCTGAGGTTTGGGCACCGGGTAGGGCGGACAAGTTAGGTGAGGCAATGGATGTGCAGAAGGCTGTCAACGCCCTCATCGAAGAGCGGTGTGACATTACTGGCTATAGCTCAATCGACTAAGGGAAGGAAAATGGAAGCCGAACTTTTCAGTTTGATTTCTCAGGTTGGTGGAACTTCCGGAATCCTTCTTATTGGTATGTGGAAGATGTGGAATGGTACATCAAAGAGGATAAAGAACACCGAGACACTTGTAACCAGTATGGACAAACGTCTTGTTAGAATCGAAACTGTTCTTGAGATTAACGAGGATTAGAGAATGTCTTCCTCTCTTGCAGCTCTTGACCCTGTAATGCTTGGGGACGTCCCTGTACAAGGGCCTCCCAAGATTATAGAGGACTCCGCGAGTCAGTGGCCTAGGATGTTGGAGCTTCCAGAGGACGTCATGGACAGACTCGAACGCTACCTGGACTACGAGATCGACCTAATCTGGCAGGAGAAGGAAGTTGTAGTACAGGATTGGATTCAGTGGAACAAGGATTATTGGGCGAAACCAGCGAGTAAGGTCAAAAACTTTCCATTCCGTAGGTCAGCGAACATAGTTATCCCCATGACAGCTATTGCTGTTGAGGCTATCTTTGCTCGTTTGCTCACGACTCTATTCTCAATCAAGCCTTTCTTCTCTATTCGCCCAAGACTTAAAGAGTGGATTGAAGCTGCACCTGACGTTGAGAGTTGGTTGCAGTCGGAGGTAGAAGATTTCAATTCCCTCGACATGGATGGGTTTGCTAGGGAGAGCCTCCTAGAACTCATCAAGCTAGGAACCGGGGTTGGTAAGAGTGGCTACGAGCGGGACCTCGGGAAAGTCAATGTCGATATGCCTGATGGGGGTTCGATACCCAAGTGGGTTGAGAAGAAGAATGGTGCAACGCTTGACTACGTTCCACTGGCTAACTTCCTCATGCGTTTCCATGAGAAGGATCCACAGACGGCAGCGATAGTTGGGGAAGACCATAACGACGTAACTTGGGTAACGCTCAAGAAGTTCGCTCTTGGTGGTCGTATGAGACCAGAAGCGATTGAGGAGATCAAGAGTTGGTGGGCACAAGACAACAATGTGGAGTCACCCTCCCAGAAGGTGGACGACGCTCGACGGGCTAATGAGAATGCTGAGCCTAACTGGAAAGAAACGTTCAACTTTACAGAGTTGTGGCTCCTGTTTGATGTAGATGGTGATGGAGTGGATGAGGAGATTGTCGTAGACTTCCACAAGCCCTCACGAACAATTCTCTCCATCCGTTACAACTGGTATGACGACCTTCACCGTCCCTACAGGATCGGGGTATACATTCCTGTTGAAGGGAGATGGATGGGGATTGGAGTAGGGAAACAGAATGAACAGTTCCAAGCACTCATCACCACCATCCACAGGCAACGATTGGATGCGGGAACCCTTGCAAACATGGGTCAGTTGGCCCTCAAGAAATCATCCGGCTACGGCCCTGATGAACCTATCTGGCCTGGTAAGATGTGGTTCGTTGATAATCCCTCAACGGACATACGAGAGTTCTCTCTGTCCAACACTCAGCATTTTGCACAGCTCTCGAATGAAGACTCTGCACGGAGCTATGCCGACAAGAGAACAGGGGCGAATGAATCCATCTTGGGGTTTCCAACTCAACGCACACCCCCAACAGCCTCCAGCGATGCAATGAAGTTGATTGAAGGGAACAAGAAGTTCGACATGATCCTCAAGAATGTGAGGCGATGGTATGGCTTACTTGGTCATGACGCTCTTGCTAATTATCAGCAGTTTGGTTCTCGTGGTCGTTCTTGGTTGGTGCGTGGTGAAGGTGGCATATGGATTGAAAAACTCCTCACTATGCCACAAGCTGACATTAGAAGAGGTGCGGTTGTTGAGCTAACAGTTACCGACTCCATCACGAATAAGGAAGTGGAGCAGACCAAGTGGCTGCAACTCTTTGGTGTCCTATCCGCACACTACGACAAGGCCCTTGAGAGGGCTGGACAGGTTGCTGGGTTGCTTGGTGATCCTCAAGTCTTCCTTCTATTTGCTCAGATGGCACTTAGATCCTCTAACGCTGCTATGCGTAGGCTGTTCGAGGCGTTCGGTGAGCCAGATATCGACGCCTTCCTTTTGGACCTAGAAGGAGCACAAGATGCTCAACCTGGAACAACTTCAATCACTCCACCCGGAAGTGCTCAGGGAGGTGAAAGAGCTATTGGCCCGGCCGGAGGCGTCGAGCCTGCTCAAGCTGATGGAACTCCAGGCGGAGGTGTTGTGGAAGGAAGCGGAGTCAGCATCGAACGCTTCTAGTTGTTGGGACGCTCATAACGTCCTGAAGGGGGTCAGACTACTCTACAATCTGATCCAAAACGTAACCTCTACTCGAGGAAAAGAAAATGGCCGAGATGGACCAAGTTCCGACGTCATCAGAGAGTACCTCCGGGGAGCAGGACCTCTCCCCACCGGACTCCGAGAAACAGACGAGTCAGACCTCGCAGCCGGATGGAGCGGTTTCGGTAGAAGACCTGGAAGTGACGGCAGCACCGGGGGCAACGGACTTCACGCACCCACTCCTAGCGGGGAAGAGCCCGGAGGAAATTGAACGTGTTGTCAGAGCAATGGAGGCATCAACAAAGGAACAGAATGTTGACCTGAATCGGTTACAAGCCCAGGTCAATGCTCAACCTGCTGCACCAACCCCGACAGAGGAGGGGGAGGAAGCAGAGCCTTACGGTGATGACTTCATAGGAACGAGGTTCAAGACGTTCGAAGGCAGGATGACTAAGAAGCTGGAAGAGACGGTTGCTCCATTGATGGCCAGTGCAACGAAGACTGACTCAGAATCAACAAGGGAGAAGCTGACCAAGAAGTTCAAGCACTTTGCTTCTCTAGAGCCACATATTGATAAACTGCTTCGGGATCAGAACATAGATCCGAACACAGCAACTCAGGGTCATTTGGAAATGCTGTACCACACAGCAGTAGGATACGCACAAGAGAGTGGAATTGACTTAGGAGGAACAGAGGCTCCTCCGCCAAACACGCCAGCACCGACAGGGGAGGAGGCTTCAATCGTGAACATTCCGCAACATAGACCGAGTGGGACTCCTCTACCGGATGCTCCTCAGACAAAGGTGAGAAAGCTGACCGAGCAGGAACGTATCATTGCTCATGCTCAGTTCCGTAACTCTAAGGACCCAGAGGCTGAGTACAGAGCACTACAGGATGCAGAGGTTGACGATATCGTTGAGCCAGGCTACTCGAAGGCAGGATGGGGAGGTAACCAGGGATGAGTAAAGACAAGGATGATCTCAGAGAGGAAGGACTCAGTGCACTGGAATCCCTCCGAGGAAATGACGCTGTAGAGGAAGAGGAAGAGAAGGTAGAGGAGGAAGTTCTCGAAACAGTAACAATGGCAGCGGAACCTACTCCTGAGGAAGCTGAGGAGATTCGAAGAGAGAAGAAGGAGAGAATTGCTCAAGTCCTCTCTCGGGGTGTCCTCAACCAGAAGCTCGAAGCTATTGTCAGGAATGGAACACCGGACGGACGGAGAGGCAAGTTGGTTCTTGATAGTGAAGACAAGATCCTCCAACTTCAGAACCTCGGTTTCACTTTTGACTATAGACAGGGGGCAACGGGCCTCAACGCAACAAGTGATGGCCGTATACGGGCCGGAGACTTGGTTTTGATGACTGTTTCTGAGGAAGACTATTCCATATTGGATGAGGTCAGATCAGAGAAGGTCAAGATGAAACTCTCTGCTGGTCGCGACGACTACAAGCGACGGGTACAGGGAGCTAGTCAGGGAGAAGACGTCTCCTTTGACGACAGTCGAACCGAAGTAATCACTTCAAGGGGGTGACGAATGACTTTCGCGATGCAGCCTGCTCGATTTCCAGCAGGTGGATGGCTCGAAGGGGGTAGAGAGTATACTCCTGGGTCGGATCAGACGTACCCGAGAGGGACCATTGTTACCTTTGACACGTCAAGTCAGGAGCTTGATGCAAAGGCAACCGATCCGACAACCGCCATTCTTGGTGTTTCTCTTGAAGGCGTTGCTGCTGGAACAGCAGACAATCCAAGTGATAAGGTCAATGTCGGCCTTGCTTCGAGGATCAACGTCTTCTGTGCTAAGCTCACTAGCAGTGCAGGTGCTGTTGTAACTGCTGCTGAGGACAACGTCGGTGTTACCTATGCACTCCTGAAGAACGGCTCTGGTGCTACACAGTGGTGGAGCGTCAACGAGGACGATTCTTCTGGTGGTGTTGCGGAAGTCATTGACATCGACACGGAACGGAATCTGGTGTTCTTCAAGTTTACGGAAGCCTCAATCCAGTTCCTGTAGGATCCCATTGATCTTTACCTGATAAAGATCAGTTGTTTTCTCGTAACATGGAGGATCTGGCATGATAGTCAGAGGCGCATTTAATCACCTACTGCGCCCCGGCGTCCGAAGAGATTTCCGCGATTCCTACACAGCCTTCGCGGAAGAGTTCGGAATGTACCTCTCGGTGGAAAACCTCGATCGTGCTGAGGAAGAGCGGGTAGCCATCTCCGGGCTTGGGCGTATGGTACAGAAGGGTGAGATTCAGTCGATCACCTACATTGATCCTGTGATGAGTGATAAGGTGACCTACGTGGACGATGAGTTCGCGCTTGGTTTCCAAATCTCACGCCGGATGATGGAAGATGATCTATACGGCAACTCCAATCAGAATGCCAAGTGGCTTGGGCGAGCAGCCCGACTCACTCAGGAGTTCTTGGGCGGGGCTCTGCTGGACGACGCGTTTTCCGGCTCGACCTTCACGGGTCTTGCTGGTGAGGCACTGTGCGAAACTGATCATTCACTCCTGAATGACAGTGGAGAATGGTCCAACCGGATTGCAGGGAACCCCTCGCTTTCCGTGACAGGATATCAGGCTGGGTTGGAACTGATGGAAGCGCAGGTAGACCATCAGGGTGATCCCATGCCGATGATTGCTCGTAGACTTCTGATTGACCGGACGGATGAGTTCATGGCCATCCAGTTGACCAAGAATACCAACGAGCCAGACACGACGGACAGGAACATCAACGCTGCGCTTAACAAGCAGAGCATTAACGATTACAAGCTCCTGCACTATAAGACAGCTGATGGTTCGTGGTTCTTACAGGACCCGGCCCTGGCCGACATGAAGTTCAAGTTCCGGGTGCGTCCGCAGTTCGGGGACGACCAAGACTCAGGTGGGACCTTGGCTGCGAAGTTCTGGGCTCGCCAGAGGATTCTTGTTTACTTCTTCGATCAGAGGGGTATTATCGGCTCCGATGGTCTTGGATCATAAAGGGAGGTCATTATGGGAAGCCAGAGTGGACCACTCTTTGTGGATGGGATTCAGACTCAGGGTCTAGGAAGGGCTCCGGGTGGATTGCAGTTCTATGTCAATTCCAACGCGGCTTCGCTTGCGAGGAATGCAGACCGCCCGTGGTTCAACGTAGCCCAGAGTGACAAGCGGAGGGTGAACTCGACAGGTGGTAAGACTGTCTTCGCAACTCTCCAAGAAGCAATTGATGCCTGTGTAAGTTCTCGTGGTGATCGTATTACCATCGCGAGAGGGACGGAGACTGTCACAGAGGCGGTCAACTTCAACAAGACGGGTATCATTGTCGAAGTGCAGGACTTCGGTGGACCTCGGAAATCTATGGGTGAGTATACTGCTCTCCTGGCTTCTGATGCCTACACCGATGGACCTGTTGCAATCTTTACTGCTCCTTGCACCGTCATTGGTCTTGGGTTTGCTGGCCGTGATGAAGGTGCTACATTCTTCAGTGGAGCATCAGCACTCATTGGAGGTCTTGCTACTGCGAGTCCCTTCGGTGTACATCTCTACCAGTGCCGGTTCCCGAAGTGGGATCTGGATGCGAGGTATGGGCTAGCGATTGAGGGCAGCTCCGACTGCGTCATCGAAGACTGTACTTTCGAGGGAGTGGGCTCCGATCTCGAAGCTGGGATCTATATGCAAGGAGCTACTGCCAATCTTGAGATCAAGGACAATCGTTTCGTTGACTGTGACTTTGCCATGGAGTTCGGCACTATCACGGGAAATGGACCTGGACCTGATCTCGACTTCCACGGTAATCGCGTGATTGGTGCAGACTCCAAAGGGATCGACACGAACGGCCAGACAGGTCGTGGATTGATCTGGAACAACTACTTCAATACAGATGCAGGTGTTTCGACGTTTGATCGTTCTACGGCTGATCTCGAAACTGCTGGTTTCTTCCTTTCAGGAAATCACTACGCAACCGAGGCTTAGCATAGGAGAAGGAAGATGGAGAACTACGACGGAGATGTCGTCATCCACGACGACGTGAAGAAAGAAGACGAAGAGAATTAGGAGACTGAGGATGAAAACGAAGGCGCTCGTACTCGGAGCACATCCTCCCTTCGAGGGACCGTGGATTTCCTTGGAGGGAGCGGAGAGTTGGAATGTGGTGGTTGTTGAGGGTAATGAGGAGAACATTACTCTTCATACTACTAACAATGGAGGGCCATTAAAAAACATTCGTTTTGGAGATGGTGAGTGTGAGGCAAGTTCTGTAAGGGTCTTACTTGATCCTGTTATTGATGAGGAAAAGACTACTGTATATGTTGAATCTGTAGAGGAGTAAGAAAATGGGTCTCATGACTCTTGCTGATTTTCGAACTGATGTACAGAGTGCTCTAGGTGATAGGGGTCTCGAGAATGCAAAGCTAGATCGGTGGATCAATGCTGGCTACTACGATCTTGGAGGTAGTGTTGACTTCGAGACCTTGGAGACTAGTACAACGACACCAACTGTCGGTTCTGTACAGACCATAGCCGTTCCCTCCGGGACTGAGATCGTCAAGTTCATCAAGGACCTAACCAACGACACCCTACTTGGTTGGGTTCCGAAGCTTGAATTGTTCAGGCGCTCTATCACTCCCGAGAGTACAGCAATCAATTGGACCAGGCACGCTGACCTCATCTACCTCCATCCAGTTCCGATTGGGGTCCAGAGTATGTTCATAGTCCACAAGGATGCACCGACTGTCCTATCAGCTGTTGGGGACCTAACGGTCTTCCCTGTTGTATGGGACTCAGCGGTCTTCCTTCTAGCTGTTCACCACGCCCTTCTAGCCCTCGGAGAGGACCAACGGTCGGCCTCGTGGCTTGGGCGTGCAATCAGCTATATCGGAACGAGGATCACCGAAGTGGATATGCACTCAGAGTCAGCTGGTCTAGGAGCTTCGATACCCGGTGGGCTTCAAGCCTTGCAACAGAGACTCGCAGGACTACAACAAGGAGGTCAGTAATGGGCTTCATGACCCTAGAGGAAATGTCTTCGGAGGTTTCCCTGAACATGGGGGGAGTGACAGTAGCTCCAGCCAGACTTACCCTCTGGATGAACTTCGCTCTCTACAATCTAGCCAGCTTCGTTATGCTGGATGATCTCCGAGAGAAGGTAGATATCCTCATCACTGAGGGTGAGACGAACCTTGATATGCCTGCTGGTATTGACATTCTCGGCATTGTGGCTATTGACATCAATGGCCGTAAGATGTTGAAGATGAAGAGACAGTTTAGTGAGGTTTCTAATGGGGTTGCTAATGACCCAGCTGAACCAACTCACTACCTTCGTAGGAATCAGGTAATCACCATCTGGCCAGAACCGGATGCTGACTACGTGGGGTACATCGACTACATCAAGACCCCGGACAGGTTCACCACAGCAACTCAGAAGTCAACCTTCTCTCCTAATTGGGACGTAGCTCTAGTCATGCTCGGCACCCACCACGCTCACCTCTCACTAGGACACACCGAAGAAGCATCATCGTGGTTGGGAAGATTCCTTGGATATGCTGGTAGTAGGATCAAGGAAGAGGACATTGACGCCGATATGCCCAAGGGCGGCTTGAATGTGGCACACAGTGTTGAGGACATACAAGGTACTCCAGGACAATATCCCTACTAATGACTATAGTAAACCGAGCTGATGCAGAGAACCTCATCCAGAGTCTCGTTGGAGGGGCTGCTCCTGGGAACGGTGCGCGGCTTGTGTTCCGTCGAGACGTTGGTTGGACCTTCGATGTTAGTGGTTCTGCATCGTATTACTGGAGTACTCAGGGGACAGCGGCTGTTGTTGAGGCAGGGACTTTTGTTAAGGTCAGTACAGCAGATAGTACAACTGAAGTCCGTGCTGAGAACTTTGTAGTCAGTGCAAACAACCGAGCAACTTACAAAGGTACTCAGGCCAAGAAGTTCTTTGTACTCTACATTGTTACCATGACGATGGAGAACAACAATGAAACTGGTCATTTGTCGGTTGCAAAGAATGGTGTAGTTGACATAATAAGTGAGGAACACCGAAAGGTAACTACAGGAACGGACTCAGGTGCTATCTCAGTTGGGGATGATGTGGAGCTTGCAACTGACGACTATGTTGAGTTATGGGCTATGGATGAAGATAGTAATGGAGACGTCATGATCGACCACGGCTTTTGTCTAATCTTCGAACCGCCAATGTAGAACCATGAACAAATATCGCAACATAAATCCTCAGGCTGCACTCCCGGTACCTCAGGAGCCTACTAAAGTCCGGGGTCTGCTTGATAGGGGAATCGTCCTGTTCCGTTCTGCTCAGGATATCGACCTCTCCGAGTCTCCTGACCTGGATTGTGTAAGGGTTGTGGAGAAGGGGTTGCGTCAGGACCTTGGACTCACGGTACTCAGCACTGCTGCTGCCTTCGGGATTATATCCCTGGGTGAGCATAAGTATGTGGTGAGTGGGAGTGAAACGTTTCAGAGAACCTTCCGTCTCTTCCAGAAGGCAAGTAGCCTAGTTAGGATTGAGTCCTGGAATGGTCTGACTTGGGACACAGAAGTCGACACAGATGATTGGACTGTAGAGGACGTTCTCCTTAGTTACAGGACCTACTTTGCAACGGCCTTCTGGGCAGATGGCAAACGGGTATTGAAGTGGATTCAGACAACGAGCTTCGTATCTCAGTCTGATGACTTCGAAGCTGATAATGGTAACAATCCACTTACGGCTGTCAACGACACCGTAGATGCAGCCGTCGTACCTGCTGCGTCAGTTGATGATGAGTATGATGTGCATTATGGTGTAGTCATAACTGGCCCAGGCGGAGGTGGAAGTTCTATCACAGTTGCAATCCTCGATGATGGTGCTGTTGAGGTTGCTGAGGTTGTTCATAGTATTCCAGCAAGTGACGTTACTGGTAGAGTCTTCACCCTTGGCCATGAGATTGCATCGGTTATTGCCTCCATTGCAAGTGGAGAGAACCTTACCCTCAAACTCAAAGCTATCTCAGCTACTGGTGTTGAGAGAACGAATGTTCTGATTGACCAAGGGAGCGGTACTCCACAGTGGACAGTGGTTAAAGATCCGGCTAGAGAAGCTGACAGTGATGATTACACCTTCCACTTCTCTGTAGCAGATGGTTCAACCGGGGGAAGTACTCTTGTAGAGTTCTACTATGATACCGGAGCTGGTTGGGTCCTTTGGGATAACTCGGAAGCGTTCCCTGCTGGAGAGTATGTCCGCACCTTTAGACAAGCTGGACTAGGATCAGGTGACGACTTTGGAATGAAGATCCCAGACGCTGATCAGGAAGACTTCCAACTCTTCGATAGCCCAAGGGTCTCTTGGAATGACTCATTCAAGGAAGGTGTCTCGGTACATGGATTCAACCTCGCTACAGATGCTGACGTTTCTCAAGGTGTAACATACCAGACCGAAGGAACACCTGCAAACGACTTCAGGGAGGTAGACCAAGATCCAGACGTTACACCGAATGTAGATGGAGCGACTGCAACGTCGGGTGGTACTAAGACGATTACAGACACGGGAGCCGGTTGGGATGTAGATGAGTGGGAGGATGATTGGGTAGAGATAATGTCTGGACTAGGTAGTGGACAGTTCAGGAAGATCGTTTCCAATACGAGCGACACCCTAACGGTTGGAGAAGATTGGACAACAGAACCAGATGCCACCTCAGTCTTCGACATCTACACTCCTGTCCTCCTCCCTGCTCGCTACCTTGGTGTGTTTGGAGATAGACTCATAGCTCTTCAAGTGGACGAGGATCCTCAGAAGATTGCTTGGCCCATCAGTGGAGATCCTACGGATTGGGTAGGGGAAGGTTCTGGTTCATCCATTCTCGCCAGTAATAGTAAAGTAGATCCTGTTGACGAGCTTATGGCATTTGAGCCTCTGTCCAACAGCATTGCCGTCTTGTTCCGCAAACGTTCTATCATGAGAGTAGCCCTAACTGGGGTTGTTGACAACGCCCTAGGCTTCTATCGGTGGATTGAAAGCCTCGGCACAGAGTCTCCCTTCTCACCCACGCCGGTGCCGGGTGGGCTGATGTTCCTGGGACATGACAAGCAGGTCTACTTCCTGACGGAGCAAGGGCCTACTCCTGTCAGCCAGTTCATCCAAGAGGAGTTAGAGGCTTCCATTGGGGACCTCTCCTTAGTTGAGGGCACCTACGATACAACAAATCAGAAGTTCATGTTAGCAGTACCGGGTCTTTCAGGATCGAACACAGCCGTTACCTGGCTTCTCGACTATGGTAGGATGATAGCGGAGAAGGTAATCGTTTGGCAGAGACGAACGGAAACCATGAACCGTCTCGCCATTGCAGGGGATCAGGTCATCTTTGCTGGCTCGGATGACATAGTTAGACAGTTCGATGTTGACAACCCTTGTGATGGTGCCTATTGGGTGTCTCCGATGCTCAACAGAGGGAACAAGGAAGCTGAGTTCAGCCTTGCCCAGGTGATTCTGAGGTACCAAGCTGCTGCGGCAACGACCTTAGTAATTGAAGCATCGAATGATGGAGGTGTTACCTGGACAGCAGGGAACAAAGTCACAGTTACCCTAGCTGCTACAACGAGTAACATCAGACGGGCCGTTCAGGGATTCAGCCTCGGTGGGTATGACCTACGGTTTAGAATCACCTTCCCATCTGATGAGTTTGTCACCATTAATAGCTGGCGTGCCGATTTGGTAGAGCGCGGTGACCTAGGAGCAGAATGATGAACAATGAAGTAATGACAGTTGACTGTTCAGAGCCGGAAGGTCTTATTGCACGGACTGTGAGTTTCACTCCTCTCTCCGTGGAGAAGCTTCGGGAACTTTGGGGTGTGTTGTCTCAGTATCCTACTCTCTTCAACCGACATATAAGTACGCAAGAGGACTTCGTTACTTCCCTCATATCAGAGGACAGCAATGGAAATCCAAAAGCAAACGGACTCGTGTGGGAAGTGGACGATGTTGGTATACTGTATCTTACTGATATATATCCTGTATTCCAGGCTACAGGTCACTTCACATTTTGGGATGGTAGGTTCAAGGGACGAGAACTTCTTATTCTCAAGATGCTGGAGTATGTGTTTGAGGAGTTTGGCTTCCATCGGATCATAACCGAGGTTCCCTTCTATGCTCAACCCACTATGGGTGTGGTGGATAGGATAGGGTTCGTTAGAGAGGGACGGCTTAGGAAGGCCACACGGTATAGGGATGAGTGGTGGGACGTTGCATCGTATAGTATGTTGAGAGAGGAGAGTAAGAAGTATACGGAGAACTTCGATGCTCTCACTCAGGAAGAGATAACAGAAGTTGGAAGGCAGTATGCAGGATCAGAGGGAGCTGAGGGTCTATCTCACAGGCAGCTTGCCAATAAGTATGGGTTGACCAAGGCTCACATTGCTTTCCTTATTCAGAGTTAGGAGACTCTCATGGGATTCTTGAAGCCGGACATTGAAGCAAGAGAAGTGAGGTCACAAGCCTCTCCCCTCAGTGATGAGCTGTTAAAGTTTCTAACAGGTAACTTGACAGGGGAAGGAGTAGCAGGAGGTGGAGGAGATGTTGGCTTCGCACAGCAAGGACTTCGTGACTTTGCTACGGCTAGGTCAACTCCGGAACAGTTCTTAGAATTGATGGGTCCACTCAGGGCTATCTTTGAAAGGCAGACTGAGGTGGATGTAGCCAAGACTAGGGAGGGTGCTGTTGCTACAGGGAATCGACAGAGTATAGGACTGGCGAGGGAGGAGGGTAGGGTTAGGACGGAGAGTAACACTAACCTCCAAGCACTCCTCTCTGACCTGTTCCTCAAAGAGCAGTCCAATCTAGTCAATGCCTTGGGTGCTATTAGGCAACCCTTCCTTGACTTTGCACAACTTGGTATCAATCCTGATCAGACGATCATAAGTGATAGTCCGTTTGTTCAAGGTGCGAAGACGCTTGCTGACCTCGCTAAGGGTGCGGGTGCAGTCATTGATGCTGTATAGGCTGTTGATCTTTACCCGATAAATATCAAGGGGAACTAGGATGGCTAACGGTGGAATCATTGATCTCAGAGGATCACCGACGGGACTTGAGGGTCTGGGAGAAGGACTTGCCTCATTAATTGGAGCAATCACCCGAGATCCCAATGATGAGTTGAGGAGGAAGTTGTTGGACAATCCGGTCCTCGGCCGTCAGGTTGCAATGGCTGCACGGGAGCGGGGGAGGAATATACAGTCCGGAGAAACTCCTGTTGATCCTCGTGTAGGTGATGCAAGTGTACCGACTGAGGAACTGTCCTTACCTCCTACTGCTGGACTCGGTATCTTCCCTCCGGAGATCATCAATGAACTCATGACAATGTTTCCTGAGACAAGGGAGGAGAAGGTTGCAGCAGAGGTAGCAGCACGCTTGACTCCTGGCGAAGAGGCTGATATTGTTGTTGCAGGTGCGAGGGCCGAGGGTGAGGCTTCCTTACTTAGCAACTTACAGTCAGAGCGTATGATAGCTACCATCAATGCAGCAGATTCACTTGGTGCAACACCAGAAGCTCTTGCACAGCTGCAAATGCTTCAACTTAATATTGAGACTACAGGAGCACGATTGGATCTTGAGGGTATTACAAGTTTTACTTCAACATATGAAAATGCCAGCCCACAAGACAAAGCAATAATTGAGGCCGGACTTTCTGGTCCAAGAGCACAGGTCTTTGCTCAGGCCCTTGTTCAAAGAGAACGATTTGATTTAGAGTCTGAGGCAGCTGACCTTCGTGCGGTCATAGCATCAGCACAGTCTATTGAGGAGATAGATGAAGCTCGTGTTATCTCTAAACTTCGCATTAGAAGGAGAACAGATGAGGTTGTTGACCGGATCAATGCAGCAGCAGCTGACAGGAATCGGAAAGACGAACTCCCCGGTTTGATTGGGGAAATGAGGGACTTAGCTATTGAGTTGTTACGGGTAGATCCCTCACTGGTTGTACAGACAGCGAACGAGATTACAGGTATCATTAGACGAAACAATATTACTGGTGCTGAGTTCTCCATCACTGATATTACTGACTCTAATGCTGATAAGGTTGAGTTAGCTGCTAGAATGCTTGCTGCTGAAAACATTTCAGATGCAGCCGTTGCACAGATGCGTGGAGACCTCACTGATCGAGCATTGGGAGGTAGGGTTAATGAGCGACTCATGTTGTCTATTGTTGAAAGGGCTATACAGATAGTAGACGATAGACCATCAGACAATGAGTTGCACCAAGTAGCAACGATGGAAGCCCGTGAAATTATGGGTGATCAAGCTGCTCAGGAAGCGAATAACCAGTCGATTACAGACCTCGAAAGTCAATTGGATGTTTTTATTCTCCAGGGAGATTCAACTGATGGGGAGCGTGTACCTCCAGGAGTAATAACAGAGTTGTCACAGGAAATTTGGAGGCGTAAACTTGTAAGGTACTATGCAGGAGGTGGTAGTCCAAGTGACGGTAGCCGCCTACCAGTACCAGTACCGAGAACCGAAGTTCTTCCTGATCGGACTCCTCTACTCATTGAGCGTGAGATACCCTAAATGTCTACGAATGAGAATGAGATTGCAGAACGGTTAGTAGATGAGGATAAAGAGGAAAGTCCTTTTAGCTTTCTTAATTCGATGTCAGGGTCGCCAGGGGGAGCGGAGGAGTTGGATGAAGATAGTCCTTTCTCTTTTCTACGTGACATTGAACCCCATCTTACTGAACCTGAACCTGTCGTTCCAGCTACAGGTAGGTTTCTTGAGGGAACTGTTAAAGGAATCATCCATCCCATCCGTGCTTTCCTCGATCCAGAAGAGGGAGAGGATCTCGGACTAGCTGGTACCTTTGGTGAGTTCACTGGTGCTGCTGTTACCTTCCTTCCTCTCTTCCGTGGAGCAAGTGCTGTCCTTGGTGGGGTTGGACTCATCAAAGCCGGTGGCGCGTTGGGAGCCCGTACAACCTTCCTCGCACCCTTCGGTCAAACCCCTCTTGGTGTCAAAGCAGCCTCAGTTGCTAGAGGTGCCCTGGCCTTTGCTGGCTTCGAAACCTTCGCAGGAGAGACGGTTGAGGAAGCACCGGGTAGGTTTGTAAGAGGACTTGCTGAGGGTGCAGCCTTTGAAGCTGTTGCACTAAAAGCAGCTCTTCTGTGGAGGGCTAGGGGACGAAGGTGGATTCCTCCTACCGGACCTACAACTCCATCCCCTCGACCTCCAGCTACGGATGCACCTCTCCACCCCTTTGCACTCAAGTTCGAGTATGCTTGGAGGCCGGATATAGGTGACTCGATGGAGTTGATTGCAGCGAAGACAAGGTTGGTAGGGACTCCGCAAGAGCAGTTGCACCAGAGTTTTCTGACTCTCATGAAGAACCATATGCCGGGTGGTCAGGCCATCATCCCGGACTTGTCTCGGAGAGAGGTAACACAACTCTTCAAGAAGGTTGATGAGATTGGGAACATGACACTTGCTCCCTTCCGTAAGATTAGGGGGGAGGATGCGTTTGATGTTCTCGTGGTGGATATGAACAGGAGTCTACTCACCAGTGAACACTTGAGTGGGAAGGCTACCTTTGAGGAGGTTCTTTCTTCTATTCAGCAACGATTTGATGATCTGGTTATTGAGTTGCCGAAGGAGATTCCTCCTCAATTCCCTGCTGGTGACTTTGCACCGACTGGTCTTCTAGGAGTTGGTTCTACTCCTCGTATAAGAATAGCAACAGGAACGAAGAAGTTTGAACAGGGACAAGGGGTTTCTACTCTTGTACATGAATTTACACACCACTTGACCTTCAATAGAGTTGCGAGGAGGGGTTTTGGTAGTAAGGGAAGCCCTTCCCTAGATGACATATTTGACTTCTCTCGTGTTGATCCTCGTGTAGGTAGACAGTTGGTACGAGAGATTTCTGTTAGTGAACTCCGAAGACAGATGACGGTAGTAACAGAGGAGGTCATAACTAACTATCGTATACTACAGGGTGTTGCTCTACCTCGTACAAGAGCTAAAGAGTTTATTCAAAGTAACCTCAGTTATTTCTCTGATGATGTAGAGCTTATTGCTCGGATGGCAGAACTCATTCTCGTTGATCCTAAGAGGGCAAAAGAACTAGCTCCAATGGCAACGAGGTTTGTTGGGGGAATGATCCAACAGGATGCACCTGTCATTAGGGAACTCATGTCGAGAGAAGGTAAAGTTGTCCTTGACATGTTTACTGATTTGTGGAGAATGACTGGAGACGATGTAACAACTGTCTTTACAAGAGGCAGACTCAATCCCACTCCACAGATGCTCAAGGAGTACACCCGGACAGGTTGGGCACCAGGACTCAGAGGCTTGATAGACGGCAAGGATATTACATATCTTGCTAGACTTGGCAAGAGTCAGGCAATGGTTAGGTTTCCTAACACCGGGGTCGAGACTGTAGTTGATATGGTTAGACTACAACGTCCTATCCTCCAAACCATTGCTCGAAGGAATGAAGAAATCATCAGGGCTGTCGATGGAGTGTTGGACAGCCCTCCTTCGTCTATGCCTGTTAACCTCCTAGACCTAGCTGCTGGTTTGGAGGGAGGCGCCTCCGGTGTCCGCCGAGCAGTTGTAGACCTGAAAGACTATGCCATTGGTGAGGGAACAGTGAGGGACTTCGTCAAGAACCTCCCACCGGCCTCTCAAGAAAGTCTCATTGCACGCTTCGGCCAGTTGCTTCCAATGGAACTAGATATGATGAGGGGCCTTGGACCTGCTGCTCGAGCAGAATCAGAGTTCCTTCGGGAAGCTCTCCTGTCCTTAGGCAAGAAAGGACTCATGCTCACTGACGATGGGCAGATGAGGATTTTCGTTGCTGATTTGGAGACTGTGATAAAGAGTCCTGTTCTTGAGTCCCGAGGGTTCGGTGCGGAGATAGCAGGGATAGCCGGGGACGACGTCCTCATTCCCACCATCGACGACTTCCTCAAGCATACCCTCAGAGAGAACGGCGTTTCCGAGTTGGACCTAGACTACTTTGTCAGGATTGCCGAGGAACGGTTAGGTGAACGCTTACGGGCTGGTGTGTCCACTGAGGTCAAGCAGTTGGACGAGAACGTCAAGGTTGCCCTCAAGGAAGCTGGTGGAGATACGACGGATCAGATCATGTCTCGCTCAGGCGTAGAAAGCGATCGCCTCCACGACGGTTCCATCCAGTTGAGGGATGCCGATTCCAAAACCATCCTAGCTATCCTCCCTGACGAGGATGCAGCAGCTCGATATGCAATGGACCTCTCCGCAGACACGGGTGGCCCACCTCTCGGTAAGTTCCCTGGTGCATCGAACAATGGTGGGAGCGGACCTCCACTCAAACCCAACGAACAACTCTTCAAAGCAGATGCTCCCCAAGGTTCCAAGATTGCTGACGCACTCACCCTCGGAGCCCCGGTTATTTCTGCCTTGGAGAACTTTGCTAAAGCTGCCGAGCGACGTGGGTTTGGTCCTGTCTACACCCAGATTTACGTTCCTGCTCACAGTGCCATGTTGCAGGTGCAGAGGGAAATGTCTGATGTAGCACGAGACGTCTTTGGTGGGCTTACCTTCAAGGACAAGTTCCAACAGGTCAGTAACAAGATAATCAAGGTGGAGAGGAAGCGTTACCCGACTGTAACAGGACATATTGAAGCTGTAACGAGGGAAGAAATTGCTAAGGCTGGTGGTCTAATGACTCGGGCCATGACGGAGAACGAACTCCGCATTGCTAAGTTCATCGAGGGTGCAGGGCTAGGGAATGACGTGCCCCGCTTGATGTCCACAAGCCGTCTCATAGATGCGAGTGTTAGTGGTAGGTTGGAGAAGGTGATAGGGGATATGAAGAGGATCGAGCTTTCTCCCGAAGCTCAGGAACTCCTCGGTCTCTTCGAGTCCATGCCTAAGATTGCAACTCGGGAAGAGGCGATGGCCTTGCTTGACCTATCTGATGCAGAACGTCAGATTATCAAGATCATCAAAGATTCGAGTGCTGCTGACAAGGACAAGTTCTCCATCTATGCCGTCTCTCGTTACGCGAGTGCTCCTAAGTTGAAGAAGGGATTCAACAACGGGAAGGATCAGTTCGCTTTTGAGAATGGAATGACGAAGCAGGAGTTGGAACTCTCGAAGCTAGTTAGTGAGACACTTGAGGGAGGCTTCCTGGAATCTGGTTTGGATCCCAAGCGGCACCTAACCGGCTACTGGCCTCACCTACGCAAGTGGGTCCAGCAGGGATTTGTTCCTGATGAGGACATTCTACCTCCGGATGTGTTGGAATGGGTCGCAACTAGGTTCCGTTCAGGTGAGTTGAATGTCTACGAGACTGATCCACTCTCCTCCGTCTATCGACACATCCGTGGACTCTTCATGAAGCAACACTTCGATCCCGTCATGCCTGATATCAACAAGGTCTTGAGGGGGGTGCAGGATGAAGGGGTTGGTAGAGTCATGCGTGAGTATATGCTGGAGTTGATGGGGGCACCTCATGCTAGCTTTGGTAAGCTCCAAGGTTCCATCGACAAGTTGTTCTCAATCCTTATGGGTAGGAAGGCACCAGAGAGACTGGCTAACGATATCATTAGTGGGTTGAGTGCTGTGACGTCCTCGGCTGTTATCCCCTTCCGTCCTGACCTGATAGCCAGAAACTTCTTTGAGTCTGTCCTAAAGGTCTTGCCTCGGGTTGGTCCTAATGCTTACTTCAGAGCCCTACGCTATGTGGTGAGTCAGGAGACACGGGGAGAGGCTTTCAATGCAGCCATGAAGGCTGGAGCTATCAGGCCCGGTACTCAGAAGATCCGTAGCCTACACTCTGCTGATGAACTCTTTGGGCCAGCAGCTCCGAGGGCTGTGCATAAGTATCTCAGAGTCTTTGACAAGGGATTCGAGTGGTACCAGAGTGCTGATGATTGGGGCAGAGCCATTGCTTATCATGGGCAGCGGTTCAGGGTGATGGACAATTTGGATGACTATGTGAAGGGACGGATAGGAATAGAGACACTCAAGAGTCGTGCCAAGATCAACACCTTCGACCCCTTGGATGCTAAGATTGCAGAGGACTTCATCCTGGATCGTGAGTACGACAAGGCTATAGATCACCTTGGACAAGTGCTGTCTCGGGAGGCTATGACTCGGTACGGGTATGCGGATCACCCGGTGGGATGGAACAGTGTTCAGGGGAGACTGTTTGGACAGTTCGGAACGTGGCCTGTCCAGTACAAGGACTACTTGGTGCAGGGAATGACTCGTGGGTCCATGAGGGATCGGGCCGAGTTCGGTATGCTTCATGCGGGAGTCAGTGGTGGGATTGTTGCAGCGGGAGCCACCATTGGACTCAACCTCCGCAACTGGACAGGGATGCAGATCTACACTGGTGGCCCCTTCGCAGACCTATCCATTGATGTCATGAAGTCTATCAGTGGTAGTGATTTGGAGAAGAGGATGGCGAGAAGGAATCTCTACTCGAACATACCCATACTTGGTTGGATGGAGACGGGGAACCCAAGATCGTTGTTTGTGCCTGGGTCGTATCTGGTGGGGGACCTGAATGATGCGAGAGAGGCTTTGGGGAATGGAGATATCTTCAAGGGGATCATGGAAGGGCTAGGGTCTAGGGTGATGAGACCAACTGATAAGAACCCGTTGGAGTTTATTTATCGGTTTTGAGTAGCCCCTTCCCTACAATCGTCCTCGATATCTCAAGGATTCTCTGAGTTGCATTCTGTTGTTCTTCATTCATGTCAGGTACCTTGGTTGTTCCAATGATTTCAAGGTGCTCTCTCATTCTCTCGTATAGGTATTTCATACGTCCCCCTTGTATTTGTAAACGATATTCTCTATCCCCTCTGCCTTGATCTTCCCTGTTGTGCAGAGAAACGCTAGAGCACTCTTGAGTTGCTCCAACGTCAATCCTCCCAAGTAGAACCTCCCTGCTATATCCCGTAGCGAAGCCTGTTTTCTCTTCTCAACATACTCCAGTATGTCCATCATCATCACAGCAAACGGACCAGCACCGAGTGTTGAGAGGGCTTTGGAGAACTTTACCTCTATATAATCCAGCATTCTGATGGCTTCATCCCAATGTTCCTTGGTCACCTTCCTATCATCACGGCTTGAGAGGGAGAGAAGACCAGCTAGTTTGAGTGCATGGGCGTGCTTGCGTCCAAAGTAACCCTTCTGTCTGGGGTCATCTATCTGTGGCCGGGTCGTTTTGTACCACGTCCTGACGTGCTCCTTGGCCTCATCATTGATGAAACTGAAAGTACCCTTAGCCTCCGCCATTGCTTTCAGGTCTTCACTCAAATCCTTCTCTAGTTTCTTGAGTTCTTCCTGGCTTAGATGGTCGTAGAAGATCTCATACTGGCGAGGTTCCTCCTCATAGAGGAAGAGAATGCGGGAAGCGAACCCACCACCAACGAAATACTCGGAGGGTTGAGCGGAAATCCAAGCGGGGGTGGATGCAGCTATGAGGCTGATGGTGGGTTCGGATATGGTTTTGTCGCCGTGTGCCCACGTACTCCAATCTATCTTGGCCTTGTTATCGAAGATGTCAGTAAGGAGTTCATACATAGCCTCTGGTGTGGTTTGAATCAGGGAAGAGAACTCACTAGCTACTACTGCTATGGAGTGGTCAGGGCTATCTGCAATCGCAGCCAAGAGTTTGGAGTGTGAGGTGAAGTCTCCGGCAAAGGTTACCTTGTCTCCACTCTCCATATTGTACTTCTTTAGGAGTCGCTCCCCAAACCCAATCGTGGTTGACTTCCTAACTACGGCAGGTTCGCCAACTAGAACTACGTAGAGGTTGGGGAATAGTTCATATCCACCCAACAAACTCTCCGGCCACCATACCTTCCTCTTCATTATTGTAGCGAGGGTGAACAAACCTACCCACCTGAGCATAGACTCTGGCGTCTCGCTTCTCGGCATTGTCCATTGAAGGAATGACTCTAACCAATTTTCTAACTGTCGTTTTCTTGCCACTATGCCGCCCAGTCATGAAGACCCTCTGGATTCATCTCTTCGTGGTAGTCTCCCCAGTTGGCTCCATGCATTGCTTCTACCGGGATAGTGACATCATGTCCGTTTATGACGACAACCGATTCAATCCGGCTGATCATCTCCGGCATCACTTGGTCACGATGCTGTATGGGGTACTGCACTAGGATCGAGTCGTGGTTTTGGTGGAGGAGTTCTAGACCAAAGTCGCCCGGCTCCACAAGTTCGTCATGAACCTTCAGCATTCCACGGTTAAGATACTCAACACTAGTGGATTGAGGTACTTGAGCAGTAGCTTCCTTCTTGAGAGCATCATTCATGAAGCCAAAGAACTCTCTCTTCCTACCATACGGTGTTACGAGATACCTATATTCCTCAACTTGCCTGTCAATGTCATCCCACCATACCCGAATACCGAAGTACCTAGCCAGCCAAAGCCGCTGAGCTTCACGCATTTGGGATGGTGTGATGGTGATATTTGTATCATCGGACTCAGCATTCACAACTTCTGCTCCTCGGAACGGTCCCATTCGGTAGGAGGAAGCATGGTTAACCTTCTTGCCAAGGTATCTGAGCTTATAACCGAAGGGGTCACCGGACTTTGCTAGGGTGATGATCTCCTCTACGGAGAGTTTCGAGTCACCGAAGGCACCCTGGATGGTAGCTGCTGTCTCTGAGTGGAAGTCTCCACCTGTGGTGTGGATGCGAAGTAGCTCGGGGTCCATGGAAAGGTAGGTGTAGACCCAACTCTCCCCTCGGTTCAAGTCTAGCTCTGCAAGCTCGTAGCCCTCATCCGCTATGAACATACGACGGATCTTGTGAGGAATGGTAGCCATGTTGCAGCCAGTATCTTGCAGGGTCTTCGAGTGGGAGAAGCGCATAGTCTCAGTGCCACCTACGGATATGGAACACCGCATCCTGCCGTCTCCGTCGAACAGGATCTGGGATGGCTTCTTGCAACTACACACAAGAGGACAACCGGTGTAGGATGAGAGACGCTTGCGTACCCCTCGGATCAATAGTAGGAGCTTGGTCGAGAGGTAGATACGGAAGTACTTCTGCTTCGTTACACTTTTCTTCGCCTTGCGTATGTCAGCCTCGGCATTAGCCATGATGGCACGGAGGGCATCTTCGTCTGTTGTGACTCGTGACTTCCCTGTCTTCGGGTCCTTCTTCTTTCTCTCAGTAACGCCTAAGTCTCCGTAGATGTACTCCTTCACCTGCTTGGGACTGTTGGCGTTGAGAGGCTTACCTGCTACTGCGTTGAGTGATATCTGATGTTTGTCCCACTCGTCATGTGCCTCTTGTGCAAACTCTAGTTTCTTTTCCTTGTCTATCCGGATGCCACGCCTCATCATATAAAAAACAGGTCGTTGTAATGCCATATCGAATTGGAAGAGGTTCATGTTTCGCTGTCTAATTCTTCAATAATTTCCTCAACCCTCTTAGGATCTCCAAACTCAAACACACAGTCAGTGAATACTGTTCCTTCCACCATACCAGCAAGGAGTGCAAGGTAGACACGGGCATCTATTATCCTTCCTTGTATACCTTCACGTTGAGAGCGGTGACCTTTGACATAGGAAGAGATACCATCAATGTGTTTGAGGAGGTAGACCATGAGTACCTGCTCTCTAGTCATACCCGTCTGTTCTGCTACACGTTCGAAGTTAGCAAAGGCATTATCGTCGTCATGGGCATATTCTTTCTGTCCTTCCTCTCTCATTTGCATTTCATACTTTTGAAGGTTCTCCATCATCTCCTTCATTTTATCCTTAGTCATCCTTCTTCTCCGCATTCGAGGTAGTAACAATAGTTCCATGCACGTGTCCATTCTTACGTGTCATGGTCTTCTTCATTTTCCATACACGGCCATGCGTCGGACAGTTGGTAGGGAAACTTGAGGGGTTACCTTGGTGATAGCATCCACAATGATAGTAGATGCCCTCGTCACCTAGTCTGTGGTCATTCATGAGTCCTTTGCTAGATTTCTTTTCTCAATACCTGGTACTGTACCTTCTTCCTGTACTTCAGTCTTGTTCAATACTTTCCACATTTTTGTTACCCTCCTTTGTTGTTGTAAAAGCCCAGGTCAAGTCCTCAATGGCACCTTCCCAGGCTTCCTTGAACCGCTCCCAAGCAAAGTCCTTGAATGCTTGGTTCTCAATCCCCTTCGAACATAGGTCATGGAAGACGAGCCGCATCGGCTGGATGTGGAGGTGGATGATCTCGTGGATAATTGCTTTTTCCCTATCTACTGAAAGTTCCTCCAACCACGAGGGCCGAATGTACATTACAGCATGACGGTACTCATAACTCATCCTTACACCTGCCGAGTCGTTGTCGTTGTTTCCACTTTCAAATCTGATGTATAGACTACGACACCAGCCGGGAATAAGATGAAGGTGTGGGGTGAGAGCAACCTCAACGATTGCCTTGACGTCTGGTTGCCAATTTCCTGTATATAGTACTTCAGCCATAAAGCCTCCTAAGCTCTTCCATTTGATCCATTGCAATCCAATGCTGCACCACAAGATCCCGAATGTTATATGTCCATAGTGAGGAGAGGTCCCCTGTCTTCTTGTGCTTCTTCCTGTCCTCTTTGTAGTAGGGGAAGGGAGTGTACATGGAGTTGAGGAACCCTAACCCCCTCGGGAACTCCGGCATTAGGTTCGCTGCGGCTATATATGTGTCGAAGGTATAACCGTTCGTGTTCCAGTTGTAGTACCACTTGACATAGTTAATGTCGAAGGCTCCGTACTGGAAGTTCTTCTTGGTCTGCTCCAACAAAGCCCACTGAGCCCACTGCCATCCCTCCGGGTGCTCGAAGGTGATGCAAAGACCACGTTCTGTCGAGTCCGTGATGCCTACACACGCGAGGGAGCTACCGAAGGTCTCAATGTCCACGGTGAGCCACTCACTCTCACACATTTCCCGGACAAGCTCCTCTGTGTTTGGTGGATCTATGTACTCTTTGTACTTGGGGTAGGATAGTTCAGGGGAGGTAGCCTCTCGTTTCAGTTGACGGAGGTCGTTGTAGAAGACGGGGTGGTATCCGAAACCGGCGGGACGGATGATGAAGGCTGGATGTAGGGTAATGAGGACCTTGTGGTTCGCTGCGGCGGGTACATGGGTTCCACTACCCTGCACTACAGAGCCCCGCCAGGAGAACACACCAGAGCCGGGTATCCCTCTTGATGCTGTGCAGCCCGTCAGGTAATACATGGGCCAAGCTCCACACGCCACTATGACGTTGGGCTTGACTCTCTCAATCTCCGCAGACAGTTCTGCAAGGCCGTCTTTCAGCTCAGGTGTGTTGAGTAGGTTGCCGAACTTGTTCCAGTTGGGACGATACTTGGAGAGGTTAGTGAGGAAGACTTCATTCCTCTGGTAGCCAACCCTACCCAAATATCGTTCGAGGAACTGCCCACTCTTACCCACGAAAGGCCGTTTGTAATACTCTTCATCCTCTCCCCCTGCTTCTCCAACGACCATGATCTTTGCATCGTCTGGACCTTCGGATGGGATGTAGGTCTTGCCAACCCTACTCATCAAATTCTAGGTACATTGCCATGAGCTGTCCGATCCTCTCATCAGGTACTCCGATAAGGTTTACAATTCTTAGTTTATGAGCTAAGGCGTGCTTGAACTCTATTTCCATTCCCTGACTCATCTTGTGTCCAGTGAGGATAATACCACCTAGAATACCTATGACGGCCTTGTCAAAAGTTAGGAATACCTCTAAGCGTTCTGAATCCTCTCTAGCAGAACCATAAGCTGACACATAAGAGTACCAGGGATTGACGGTTTTGACGTCCGCTTCCCATAGTATTTTCTGTACTTCAAGAACATGGTCCATGTTGTCTTGTTCTGAGTGCTGTTCATCTACTGAAACTGGATGAGCTAGGTACCATAGTTCCATTTTCTTCTCCCATATCTTGTCTGGGTAGATTGGTCCAGGTGACATATACTGTTCCCTCCATATCTTCTTTGCTTCTTCAACTGAAAGACTAAAGGGTGATAATGACTCCGGGTAGGGCCAATTCTCTCGTGTCATAGCCATTGATATTTACCCGGTAAATTCCAATTTCAACCAGCTTGCTATTGAGTCCGGCCCAAATTCTTTCCTCCGTAGCTTCTCCTTCGCAATGGCTAGACTGGTCTCATGGTGATCTTCGTCTAGCTCTGCAACGATTATCTTTCTCTGCGAGCCATACGCTGCCTCGATTATAGAACCTGATCCGGCCCCCGCATCTCCACCCAAACTCCCAGGTACCGAGATAAGCGAGAGGATCTCCGCGAGTAGTGCCCAGGGCTTGTGATTGACGTGCCTCCGCGCCTCTTGCGGTACACTATTGTAATCAAACACGTTGCCACGGTCAGACCTAAGAAGAATGGGAGTAGTCGCATCTTGTTTACCGGCTAGGAGGAATGGTTCCGTCTGTTTAGTGAGGAACCTCTGGATCTCATGTCCATCCGCTACACGATCCGGCTTCCTCCAATGATTAGGGTACGGGTTGACCCAGAACTTGAAGGGGCTCCGGACACAGCTATAGTTGCTTGAGAGAGAAGCGTGGTCTCGGATGATGTTCTTCTCACAGAAGAGACATGAGCCAGACTTAAGGTCAAACCTATGCCCTTGGAGGTTGTAGCGTAGCCAGTTGTAATGAATGGGTGTGTACCATATCACTAGCCAACCACCATCACGGAGGACACGCCATATCTCTCCGAACATATTGAGCATGAGGTCCATTGCATATTGGTGTTCTGTCTGGATGGCTGCGTGTGCAGAGAAGGCTCCACCCTTACCCTCGGCTCCACCATACGGAGGGTCCCAATGGAACCAAGCAAGGGAGCCGTCTGGTATCTTCTTGATCCACTCTCGACAGTCACCGTGATAGACGGAGAGTTGAGCAGCAAGGTCTAGGTCCTTTGTGTCGGTCTTAGGTTTGGCCTCTTCTCTAACAACAGCAGCCTTCCGACTATCTCTAGCCTTTTCTATCTTGAGCTGCTTCATTGCAGTTCGCTTCGTCTTCGCCTTTCTTACCTTCGGACTCTTAGTAGCGGTGATTGTTTCATCTGTCAGTTGGAGATACTGAGAGACGGTAGCGGTGCTCTGACCTATGTACTCTGCCGTCTGTGCATTCGTCCATCCTTCCGTCCGCTCTGACTTGTCCTTGAGTCCTCTCTTACCATGCTTCTCGATCAGCATATCGTGGATGCGACGGATGTAGGAGCCTTTCTCCTCCCAGGTGAAATCATCCCGGTCTTCATTGGCATGGAATTCGAGCATGAGAGACATGACAGGGTCGTGGAGAGCCTCACGGGTGGAGGCTAGGATGGCATTGGGGATTAGGTTCCACTGTTCGAAGGCACTGACTACCTCTTCCTCCCCTGTGGAGTGGCGGTAGGAGAGTGCCATCATGGACACCCAACGGATCTGACCGTCGATTAGCCTCCAAGTCTTACCATCATATGGATCGTTGTCTAGCTTAGTTGTCCTCTTGGGGAGTGCCTCGACGAGAATAGCTTGCATCTGACCAAACCGTAGGATGGAACGAGTCCTATCCAACATTGCTTTGTTGAGGGAGTCCTTGTCACGTATCCTTGCATCTTCCTCGGGTGGGATATAGATGGAGGATAGAGGTATGTAGCCTGGGGGGAGGGAGGTCAAAAGAACATCTCCTCAACAAATCTAGTGGATAGGTGGTCAATCATACGGTCTGCAACCTTGATAGCAGAAATCTTATCCCTCGTCTCTTCCATAGACTGAGCAACCTCAGCCCCTGCTCTCCTGACAGCCATCCTCACCTGCTCTAGTGCCAAGAGGTAATTGTCCTCACCATCTACCCAGAGAGCCATGATAGCTTCTTCTGGAAGAGTATCCAACAAGCCTTCTCCCTCCACAACCAATGTATCCCCATCATTGCCACCATAGATGACATGATCCCCACGCTTGATGTCGCCAGTCGTCCAGGGTCCACGGTACTTTACAATGCCCTGAGTACACTTTCTCTTGGCTTGGTCGGGTTTGATGATTAAACCTATGTCACTCATCTCCTCAAACGGGAGGATGTAGAGTAGGTCACGAACTGGAGTTATTGGCATTTATTTCTCCTTCAATAGTTTTTCTGTTGTACTGAGTGTTTGTCTAGGAACAATAGAAAGATCCGGAGTCATCATGTATTGAGAAGACCATAGACTTATCTCCGAGCCTATGTGTCGGAGATATACCTTAGCTGCTTCTATGGTTTCCGATGCCACAAGTATTCTCGATTCTGTAACCGCCAATCTCGTCAGTGCATCTGTCAACATCCCCGAACACAACACACCTGCTGCAACACGGTTGCGTACCAAGGTGAGGAAGCGCCTACGGTTAATCACCCACCCACTCCTTATCTAGTAATATAACTAAACAGAGCCACCGTATACGGAGGTGTGTAATATCTCTAATTTTCCCTGAACCACTCATGTGATTGTATAGCCTCTCAACCTGAGGAATTATATCCCACACGAGGGGTTCAATCATTAACCTTAGTTTATATTTCATACCGAAGGTGTGGAAGTCGAAACCTCCGGGCCTTTGCCAACCCCTGCCAGTTGCCTACTAGTTGACAACTGCAACAGGAAAGCCCACCATGTTTTTCATGGTCCACCGAATAGAGGGGGTGGGGATTTGGACCCCACTCGGTAGGTGCCGCCTCCTACCTCCCAGATGCAAGACCATAGACCCTGTAAGCTACAGTGATGCCCCCTCTAGCCCTTCTAATTGACGGAAGACAACCGAGTGTAGTTCTGTCTCGTTGTGTCGTCCCGCCCTTCGATCTTCTGAATCTCCGGCTCCATGTTAGCCCTGACATTCTTCCCAACAAGGAGCTTCTCCCATCCATCCCCGAGAACGAGGACAAAGCCATCACCTGACTCACTCTCTGTTACCTTTGCAGTCAGGTCCAACTTGGAGGTCTTGAGGAACTCATTGAACTTCTTCTCGTCTGCTTCATCGAAGGGATTGTAACCACAGACCGACATCATCTGTCTCTTCGACATCATGCGACCACCCTCTGAGTGAATCCAGAAGTTGATCTCCTCACACGCACTATCCTTGATATCCTTCCCTTCCTGCTCCGAGTGGAGCTTCCCGGAAGAATCGTACACCCCAACAATCCGGGGACGGAGCTTCACAACCTTCGTAATCACGTCGGTTGGATTCCCAGCCTTGTCCTTCTTGCGCCAGGCACTTCCCCTGACCTTAGTGATCGTTAGCTCGTACTCCCCCTTCTTGTAGATAGGGGTGCTGGCCTGAACGTCGCCCCAATCGAAATCGGGTTCCATGACTGGCATTTCCTGTTACTCCTCCTCTAGAGAACTAGCGTGGGCTTTGAATTGCCCGATGATTTCACTTATGTTGGGGTCACGTTCGTACGTCGGATCAATGATGCCACCAATCCTCGTTCTTGCTAGATTGACTTCATCTCTCTCCGACTGTATTCCCCAAGTCCTCGACCTGCCTCCACCTGACACCATCGAGTACCACACATTATCGAACTTGTTGGGTATAGAAGTTCTCTGTACACCAACGAAGAGGGGCCTACGGGAAGTTACGGTTCGCTCCCGCGCCCCCTCATAGATAGGAGCCGATACCTCATAGTCATGTGCAACGAAGACTAGGTGAAAGGGTAGCTCCATTAACCAATTAACCCAACGATCCATGAAGGACTGTGCTCCGCCGTAAGTGGAATCGTGAGGTCTACGGATACCGTAGTCTCTCTCTGCTTTGAGTACGGTCTTCTCTGTGTTACCGGCCAACATATACTCAGCAAAGATGGCCTTACTCATGATGTATTCTTCGAGTCTTGTTGCGTTGTCTATGATGATGGTCTTAACTCCCCATCCACCTTTCTCATTCGCTTCGAGGAAACCATCGACAGCAAGACAGCAACGGTCATACCCAGGGGGGTTGTCTACAACCTGACCTTTCTCTCTATCCTCCGTCACACTTGTAACGTAGAACTCCTTCCTTCCATGCTTCTGGAGGAAAGGTTTAGAGAACATGGTTTTGAGTTCACCTTTGTTCCCTGGTGTCAGCCACCATTGGGGGTCAGGTGCTGTTGCGGCTGTGAAGGTCTTACCTGTACCTCCTGGTCCCCACAACAGAATTGATTCATACTCCCCAATGACGATACTAGGTTCACCCTTCTCGGGCATGATAGGTTGGAAATCAGCGGCATCACTCATCTCAGCCTCCTCAGACTGGCTCTCCTACGTCAGCGGTGGTAGGGAGTCCCCTCAACTCAGTCACAAGGGACTTGATGGTGACTTGAATCTTGGTGAGTGCGGTCAAAGCATCCTCCGCATTCTCATCCTCAACCGCACTGGAAAGTTGGGAACTCTGGGCTTCCAGTAGGTTCGTGAGAGCTTCTACTTCCTCGAACATAGTACGTTCTCCTGTTAGTGGCGGCAACAATGGTTCACCCCATTCAGCCACCGTGAGGTGGGGTGGTTTTGGTTAGTCTTCTATTGGTTCGTAGGTTGCTTCAAAGATATCAGGCTTGCAGGGATAGAGTTCGCCTTGGATATCTTGGATAATGTAATCATTCCACGTTACCACATGAACACCCTCAAGCGTTCCAACAAGCAACAGGAATTCTCCTGCATCGTCCATAACCTTATCTCCAATCCATAAGGATCCCTCTGATGGATCTTTATTCCAAGCCTCATTCAACCACTCAGGCCACTCAGAATTATCCCAACGACGTTCTTTGGTCATCTGGAAAGCTTCAATCACAACCGGCTTCTTCCTGAACTTAGGCATCATCCCTCCAACAGTTCCATGAGATACTCATACAGAATTTCCTCAAGCTCGATATCACTTTCCCAACTGACTATCCACTCACAATACTCCCTATCCTCGGTCATGATTTCCGTTCTATGGACTCTGCAATCTCTCTAGTAGTGTTTGTAACCCTGATGATACCCTCAATGTTTCTTGTGAGTACACCAATTCTTCCTACTGCCTCAACCGTTTCTTTTGCTTCATTAGCAGGTGGAAAGTTGTACTCCCCAAAGAGTTTTGTATGACTACAGGTTATACTCTCCTGTAGGGTAGCAACCTTTTCTGCGAGGTTCTCTATTGCAGTTTGTAGGGTGTCGAGTGGCTCTGGAATTGCTGCCGTTGCTGATCTTTGTTCATTCATTTCATCCTCCATTGGAATTGGTAGTCTTCCTCTTCTCGGATCGTATTTACTCATGTCAATCTTGACCATCACCAAACCTCATCCATCTCATCGTGCCATCTCTTCACCCGACGTATGGCCCACTTCTTGATACACTTAGGCCACGGGAAGGTAGACCATCTAATCTTGAGTGCTATCTTTGGATGCTTTACTGTGACTGGTCTCACGACGGTAACCCCTCCTCCCTCTCTGGCTCAAGTGGATCCCAAACACTCCATATAGTCTTCTCAAGGAGCCATTCCTCCATAGCCTTCCACGACCCCAAGCTACAACACGTCCGAAAGAAGCACCCTGCATAGTCATTACAAGAAGAAGTCCTCATGGGCCACACACCTGTCTCAATAGCCCTCTCCCTGTTGTCATACTCATGCTCCACCCATTCTAGCCAATTCTCTATGTCCTCCGCTGTTCTATTAGCAAGCACGGGATGGAACTCAGGACCCTTCGTCTTAATGTTGTAGACGATATCCACTATCACCCCATCAACAGCTCTACCTGAGAGTTGCTCAGCAGCCCACACGTAGCCTGTGAATTGGTGATCTGGATTGAACTTGAGTTTCCAATCCTCTTTCCGTCCAAGGGTCTTGAAGTCCCTGATCCACAGACGGCCATTCCATTCAAGGAGCTGGTCCATCTTGCCTGTGAATAGGCGACCTGAGGGGAGGGGTATTTCGAAGGAGGTTTCAGAACCGATGATCTTGTAGTAGCCTTGCTTCTTCTCATCTACCCACATCTTGAAAGACTCTTCACAGGCTTTGCGTAGACGACCAAGATCAAGATAGCTCTTCTTGTGCTCTAATGGGGGATCTTCCCACTCTTTCGTAGCGACGGCAAAGGCTGTCTCGTAGAGGAGAATCAGGTTGTCGTCGAGGGGCCTTTCTTCCTTGATAACCCACTGATTGTAGAGTTGCTCAAGGGTTTCCCGAAAGGTGTGGTAACCTGTTCCGTATTCTATTGGGTAGTTACGGACACGGTGGGAACGGCAGAGGTGGTAGTTGAATAGGTCAAGACGCGGGCAACGGCCATGAGTGCTTAATACTGAGTTGTCTAGACCCCTTCGTTTGTGTACAGACAGGGACAGGGTAAGACCCATTGTTCAGTCCTCGGTCAAGGTAATCTCACCTACGGCTAGGTTGATAAGCTCCTCTGGATCAACGTCATTGATGAGGTTGTAGCGGCGAAGGGCTTCACGTACAAACCAAGTGAAGGCACCATGTTGCGGGTGAGTGCGGCGGAACTTATCAGCTTCCTCTTTGGGTATGAGGAGAGTCTTCTTAACGAGTTCAGCCATGTGGTGAGCCTCTGTAGGTGTGCGGGTAGTACAGGAATCTAACCCTTTACGGTAAGTGCCGCAAGGGGTAATGTGGGAGTGTTGGCTAGGCAACAATTCCTTTTACTCATTTTCTGTCTTGGTATCCCAAAGCCAACAATGCAACTCCACTCCATCCACCGTGAATCCTTCAAGTACACTGTCCGGTGGGTGAGGTGAGACGATTGTGATTGGGTAGACTAGTGCGGGTGGTGTATTTGAGGGTTCTGTCTTTCGGGCTACAAAAAATCCGGCTCCGAAAATTAAACCTATGATGAGTAGTACTCCCATTGCCTCGAGAAACTCTCCTGCTTCTTCGTTCTTCATCACTTCCTCCCCATCTCAAATTCAAGGTAGTTGTCGTACCCCTTCGATATCCCTGAAATGATTGCAGGGCCGTCTAGGTCCACCGAGTTCTCAAACGGCACCCGAATAGAAACCCCATCCTCATCGAATGAGAAGGTTACGTGTGGACTCATCAGACCAAACACACTCCAGATGGCATCAGCGATCTCCTTACGGGAATGACGGTCGAGCTTAGAAGGTTCAGGCATGGTACCGCTCCTATTGTTGTTTACCAGGTGAATATCAGTGTTCGGTGAGTAGGTTGTTGACAATAAACTTCACTGGATGAACCTTGTCAGATGGATAGGTTTTGATCCTAGTACCGAGTACCGTCTCTGACTTGAACGGATCTTCTGTCCTCATCCGTACAGACCTTATCAGCCCCCACTTACCATGTCTACGGAGGAGACGGATAGGTATGTAGTAGTCACCCGCTGTGAGTTCTCGAATGGTTGTTCTGACGTCTGTGGAGATATCTACATCTGTGCCACTAAGGTCCTCTACACGTCTAAAGGTCATCAGCAACTCGCCACATTGATTTGTCGTTCTCGAGAGCAGTTTCTAGTGCTTCCCTAGCTTCTGCATTCTCGACAGCTGTTTGACAACAATCAGGATCACTACAGGGTCCGTTGTCAACAGTATTTTGTGCGGCCTCGAACAGATCATTTATAGAAGACACGACCCTATGTCTACTACAAACTCCATTCATGCTACTGTCAGGTCTCAGAAACAAACAAGATTTCTTTATGTCACCTGTACAACCAGGTAGATAATCTTGAAGTCTGTATATATCTTCTCTAGTCATTACTTTCCTCTGGCTTCCAAAGAAACATCTCTTCCACCCCCTTCTTCCTCGTCATTGTCACTCCCCCTTCACCGTGGTCGATGAGGTTCCAATCAGGTTGCCCCTTCTCGATGTTTGTCTTCCCCCACCTGTAGAGCATTGTCCTATCCTCTACACTCAACTGAGCATCCGGGAAGTGGAGTTCATCTGCTGTCCTTACGAACTTAATACACGCCCCTACAATCTCCTCAACGGACGTATACCTCCCAAGTGTTAGGTTGGTTGGAGCCTGAACGTCCTGCTCTGAGATGATAGGCCCTATGTATTCCGCTTCCACCCATCCAAGCCTCGCGTGTATCCTGTACCAATTCTTGAGTACATGGTAGGGCATGAACTCAGGGTGTCTCTGTGCAGCGAAGAGGGCTTCCCTAATCTTGTAGGCTAGAATCCCTGAGTCATGTGCGGGCCAGGTGAGGGTCTTCTTACCGTGGAGCATATCGTCGAGGAACCGTTGGTTCCTGTGGACAACACCTTTTGATATGTTGTATGGCATCAGTCCTCCCCACTATGATTGAGAACGAGGTTGAGAAACTTATCCTTCATGTCCCTCAACTCCTCTATCAAATCCCCCACCTCCGAGAACAACTTCCTCTGGTCTTCTTCACCTACCATCCGGAGTGTAGCCTCACGAACATACTGAGCAATGGATGTATACTCAGGGGCGCGTTCCATTGCTCGCATGAGAGCTTCGTGTTCTCTGTCGGTAGGTCGGTACACCCATTGACGCTTAGCCATTCTTCAACCGTTGTTCGAGGACGTCAATCTTGTTTCTTATATCCATGAAGAGTCTATCGTTGGAGAGTAGCTCGTGTCCAATTGGTTCCTTCTTCTCTTCCTTCCTGTACTTACCAATAACCATGTCGAGGAAGGCGAAGTATTGCACGTCTTTTGGATACTTCTTGAAGGGGAGTCCAAGAAACCCTCTCATGGAGTCTGCTGTCTTCGGTCCCCATGAACCATCGAGTGTTAAGAGGAGTGGATTACTAAAGACATTACAAGCTAACTGAATAAACCTAACGACACTCCGAGAGTTGTACTTGAATCCTGGTTCTGTTGCATCGTCCAGATGAATGTGGTCCGCGTGAGCTGTATTGTAGAGGTAGCCAAGCACGGTACCGAAGTGCTTCATACAAATAGCTTGAATGACGAGGTACTTTTTAATCTGATCCGTGTTTGAAGTATCGGTAGCCCTCCACTTCCAATCCTCCCACACAATCCCATCGAGATCAAAAGCCCTAGCCTCCTTGTGCATACCTGGCTTGTCAACCCATGCACCTGCTGAGATGATTCCCTTCGGCTTTCCGAAGACAGTTTCAATCTCCATAAAGAGTTCAATGAGTTTTTTGTGGAAATCTCCACTGAAGTAAAATCCTTGTCTTTCCTCTGGAGCAAAGTCACCCCATACATCATCACTAGAACGCCTCTCGTAATAGAGAGGTATGAGATTGATAAAACCAAGTTTAGTTCCTACTGGCATCGACATCATTCTCCTCCTTGTCTCGTGACTGACACAACAACCTTCTTGACAGGATCCCTAACATCCACATGAGCATCATAGACATAGTGATCCCGAACAACTCGATAGGCGCAACCGCCTAGGAATTTGAAACCTTGTCCCTCAAGAGCTTCCCTAGCTTGTTTGACTGTGCGGTATGAACCTGCAACACTTCCTGGTGCTGACATTATGCTTCTTCCTCCCCTTCTGGATCTCTATCGAGTTTATCACACAACATCTCAAACATTTCAATATGAATTGTCATGGGAATATCTGCACTATTGATGGTAATGTTGGCAGTAGTTGGAGTTCTCTTAACAATAACCTCCATCATGTATCCATGCTCTTGCATCCTCGATGCAACCTCATTGGCACGAACAACCCATTGGTTCATCTCCGCTTGACCTATCGCTTGTTCCTCGGGTGTAGCCATTCTCTCCTCGCATTACGTCTAAGGGCCTTTAGGTTGCTGGGTGTATTGCCCTACCTTTTTAGGCACGGGGCAGCACAGGGCCGTATAGGGCTTGGCTGTGGGCATTCTACACACCATGCCCGTATCCCGGTTCTTCCTCCTCGGTAGTGGGTGTGTCTAGTTCATTCTTCTTTTCTTTGTTGAGGGCGTTGTGGGCGATCTCCCACATCTTGTTCAGAATCCTGACCCAGACTTGTCGGTCGTGGGGGAGGCTCAGTATGGGCTCAAGTGCCTTGATCTCCTCCAGCGCCTCACGCAGCCTAGCGTCTGGCTCGGGTGGGCGGGCGTGTGTTTCACATCGGTACTGTTTGTATATATGGGCCGTGGGAGCGCCGCAGATTTGGCAAGTTATATCAGGCTCCCCACCGCTTGTATCGCTTTCGGTGGGCGGGGCCTGAATGAGGTTATGGCTCCCGCAGACGCCACACTGAATCCCGTGCCCGCCACACTTGATGATGCTACTGCCGCAATCTCCGCATTGCTCACCCATGTCCTTCCTCCGGCTCAGTGGCTTGTGGTGAAGTAGGATCTCTGTGCAGGTAGCAGTATTTGTTGTCTTTGCCGGATTTTACCTTGTTCTCGCAAGGCCAACCCCGTTTCGTTGTTCCCTCACATTCATGGGTCTCCAACCAGTAGCTGTGAGTCTCGTAAATTCCGATACAGTCACGCATTCCCATCGTCTTGCTCCCCCTTGGGTTTGAGGATCGTGAGGAAGGCGTGGTGCTGGGCGTCGTGGGATACACGCTCATATGTATGGAACTCCGCCGACAATTCTTCTCTGTCCACACCTTTGAATCTGTGAATTTCTGCGTATCCCTCCACCCGCTCACCATCCATCTCTCGCAAGCGACGGGTGGCTAAGTGAAGTGCCTCAGCCTCATGGGCTTCAAGGGTAAGTGTTGGTGTCCGGTATATAATCTCTAGTACCCTAGCCAACTCCCCATTCGTAGGCTCACTCACCTCCGTCACCTTCTTCTTCCTCCGAAACGCTCCCAACATCTCCGGGTGTACCATCCGTATCCTCCTCATCTCTATCCGGCTGTCCGTAGATCAGGCCCGGACTGGTGTAATGACTGTCATACACCCATTTACAGAGTGCAACAGCTATTCCCGTTAACTCTTCATCCTGCAACACGATTGCCTGAGCACCTGCAAACTCAGCAGCAAAGCATAGAATGTCCCAATCACTAGGAACATCTTCCCCCTCTGGCTTTCCTCTGTGTTTGTTGTGCTTCTTGATGTGATCGAACATTTCCCTCAACAGAGAATTGACTCCACTGGCTCGTTCTGTTGGTGTCCAGTAGAGTTTGTCTATGGCCTTCATGACTTTGGGTGGGATGGTGTAGGTCACAATTCCTTCCTCTTCAACCACACCCATGTCACTCCCATACCCAGGAAGTAACCGATGGAAAATATGGTGGCTCCGAAGATGGTTAGGTCTCTCACATCAATCACCATTCCAGTACGAGGCAAAGGGGGCCAAGGCAGAAGAAGAAGATGGAATCCTCACAGTCCAGAACGAGGGCTATTCCCCAGATGCGTATGTTGAACTCTATTTCAGCACTCATCTTGTCCCCCTAAAAGGTAAGTCATCCTCGTTCCTATCCCCTAGCTCGTGAGGGACAAAGCTCTCCGTCTTCTTCACTCTCCCCCCCTTTCGTTGAACCACTCCATGAAGTCCTGCCACGAAGGACATGAGTTGAAGATTGCTTCCCTCTCCTCTTGTGTTCTCTTGAGCCAACCTGTGTACCGATTTCTGTGTCCCCAAATACCTCCGGGGAATACATTGTAAAGGAACCGGACGATGTCTTGGAGTGCAGGACCACAAAGGTCGTCAGCCCTTCTACAAGCATCCGCGAGGTCATTGACGATTACGGCTCGGAGGAAACCTCCAGGCTCGTATCCATTCTCAACATACCGAACGAGTCCTGGTAGTACATGTTCGGGTACTCCTAGATAGGTCATTTCATTCATGTCTCTTCCCCCTTGATGTTTACCTGGTAAATTTCAAGATCGAACTCCCCATCGATCCGTTCCTTGAGCCACTCGAACTCTTCTACCGTCTTGAGATACAGCAAGCCTACTGCCGAGCCGTTCCTCAAGAGCCTCACAGTGATACCCTGTCCAGTGTAGAGGTATTCCATACGGACAAGCTCGAAGGTTGCATTACCTTCCTCTCCCTCTCCACCTTGCTCGTAGCCCGTGTCTGGGGAGGTCATGGTGAGCAATACGCGAGGAACACAAGTACTACAGCTACGAGTGCAAAGAACTTGAGTGCTGGACCCCACGGTGCGGGTGGTCCTTGGTATGGTAGGTCTGGTCTCATTATTACAGTAGCCTCCTGAGTTCAATTATGGTAACCATTAGCATTCCTTGAAACCTCGGTGTATCTTCAAGACGGACAAGTGCCACACACTCCCCACACTCGTGCTCCCCGAGGTTACAATGCACATGGCACTGAGGACACTCTTCTAGCTCCTCAAGAGGATTCATTGTATTAACAATGGGACCTCCGTACCGACGTCGCATATCTTCAGCAAACGAACCAAAGAGACTCTCTTCATCCATCATGTGATCGTTGACCTCCTCCCATGCACGAAGTTCTTTGAGGAGTTCAGTTGTTTCTTTATTAAGGGTATGAACCTTTTGTTGCTTCATCCCCCTACCTTCCCCTCGTGTACATAGTGTCCCTCATTCTCCGTATCAACTCCCCACCAAGCGAGCCATCTATCTCTCTACTACTCTCAATCCCTTCCACAGCTTCTTCAATTATCCCCATCTTCTTGTCTTGCAAGTCCATGATCCACTTGATGATTTCCTTATCCACGACGATGTAGATGCTGTCAATAGGGTGAGGATCAGCGAGCCTTCCATAAGCCCGTCCCTCACATTGCATATGTCCCGCTGGAGTCCAGAACAGGTCATTGAAGATAACCCAATTACAGAACTCCAGGTTATGTCCCTCCTTAGCTGCTTCTGTAGTCACTACATACTTAACACTTGGGTTGTTCCGTGTGTCCTCGAAGAGTTCATGTCTTTGTGTTGCACTGAGGCTAACGAAGTCTGTAGGTGTCCTCTTGACAGTACACACAGCTTCATGCCCTAGTGCTCTTGAGATGGCGTAAGCTACGGCTTTGAACTGAGAGAAGATTAGGACCTTCCCACTTCCATTCTCTTTGTTCTCCTCTATCAATTCCTGTGCCACCTCCGCCGTGTAATCAATGGTGTCCGCAGCACACACCTGCTTGAGCCTTGTGATCTGTGCGAGGATGGAAATAACACTGATCTCCTCACCCCCAATCCCACTTGGGCTATACTCCTCCAACATTCTGTAAATGCCCTCAAGGATCAACTTATAGTCCTCCACACCCGTTGGACTTAGGGTGTGATACCGTGTGATCCTATTGATGGGTGGTAGCTCCTTAATGACATCCTTCTTCCGTCGCCTCAAGAAGATCGGACGCATTAGCTCATGCAACTGTGCTGCATTGCGAGGAGTCTTCCCATCCACTGTGTAGGTGTTGACAAACTGATCGTGGGACTTGAACATCTGTGGGTCCAGCATGTAGAGCAGAGTCCAAAGTTCCTCGGTTCTGTTCAGAACGGGGGACGCAGTCATAGGTAGAACGTGAGGGATATCCACAAGCAACCTAGTCGCCCACGACCTACGTGCATCGGGTGTTTTGATTTGGTGTGCCTCGTCCAAGATCAGGAGGTCTGGCTTCGAGGCTAAGAAGATGTTGACCCAAGGGAATGTGAGGTCAGCATTGGGAATAGGTTTCTTTGGAGGCGCATCGTTAAGTTCTCGCTTCTCAATACTCTCCTCACTCTCTATCCCACCTGCCCCTAGCGTGTCATATGATATGAGGATGTAAGGGGCTCTCTTCATCACTATCTCTTGTAGGATGAAGTAGTCAGGCTTCCCACCGACACACACTACTGCGTCCTCACCAGTTAGGTTCTTGAGTTCATGAATCCAGTTAGGGATGTTGGCGGCTTTGACGACGCAGAGGGTTTGGTGAGGACTGAACCTGTCTTGGGCCAAGAAAGCCTCTTGTATCTTCTTACCCTCATCATCTAATTCTTCTGGAGGGAAGGTCATACCATCAGGTAGTGCTGCTTTCTCTATTCTATACAACTCGGAAATGGCTGCTGCTACCCATGTCTTCCCCAACCCCGTATCATCTCCATCGAGCATTCTACCACCAGACTTGATTCCAAATTCCACACCGACTCGTTGGAATGGTTTGAGTGCCTCATGGAAAGGAATTAATTCTTCCTTCCCTCTCACCTTGATGGGTCTAGTTAATGCTTTCGTGAAATCACTGTCCGTCTTCTTCGCAATGATATCTAGTTCAGCCCTCTTCCTTACTTGGTTGAAGATGATCTCTTTGGCGTCCTCTGCGTAGACAACACCGTCAATCTTCTCCAGGATTTGGTAGAGGCGCCACCCCTCCGTTAGGGGTAGTCTCCACGACTTCGATGCTTCGTCCCAGTCAGAGCCGGGGATACGGCTAAACACCTGATAGCCACTGACCCGTGGTCCCATCTTAGCGAGGAAGTGACGGCGGGTAGGGTGAACCAAGACTTCCCAGGGAGGCGCATTCAAGTACCACTCAACCTCCTCCTTCACACCAGAGCTCCACACAATGCTTACACTGTTGAACTCCCCTGTAAGCTTCTCTTCTGCCTTCCCCCACTCAGCAATGGGTATCATGTTCTTGCCGAGCTTAGGTGAGCTTTGGCTGTACCCAAACTCGTTTGTGTATCCCCTCCACGCTCTACCGGGGATAATCTTCATGTACTCCACCACATCAGCCCTGTATTCACTCTCCGTGAGCAAACTCCCACCAGTTAGTCTCGTCACCTTAATGGTGATGGGACGACTCTCCTCTTCTTTCTTCTTGAGGTCCAGTCTGGTTTGTCGAAGAGTATGGAGCTTATTCACAAGCTCTAATTCTTCTGCCTCAAGGGCATCCATATCTTCTTGTGACATTCAATACATTCCGTTGATGTTTACAGGGTAAATATCGGTGCAATGGGGGCAGTAGGATTCGAACCTACAAGGTTTTTATTCCGTCCGGTTTACAGCCGGGTGGACTCACCAAATGGTGTCCAGTACCCCCACGAGATCCAACAACCATCAAATAACGACATGTGCGGGGTACCGTGGTTCGGGCCGCTCTCCAACCACAGCCGATGTCCGCCCACACTCAGGACACTCTCGCTTTGGCATGACGTTCTGATGGAAGTTGGCATCATCGTATCCGCCCTGGTTTTTTACTACGTGCCCGCAATGCTCACACTCAGCATCAAACCAGAAGTCTCTACGATGCTGGTCATACATTTTTGTAATCTTCATCCTGAAGCCCTCCACCTTGTTTTAAAGATACTCCCTCTCGAGAAACCTCTTCACTCCCTCAGTTGTCGGGTGGAACCCCGCACCAAACGCCTTCTCCCTCAACACCGCACTCAACTCCACACCTAGCTTCATTCCGAGGGATACCTTATCCGTTCGAGTCTCCACCAGCGTCAACTTATGATCCTTCCCCCTGAGCCCTGGCACCTTCCCGGTTCTAATCTCCTCAACTGCCTTCTTTGTTTCCTCAATCGCTCTTGTGAACCTTTTGCTTGAGATAGGGACAGAGAAGGTGACGTGGATGAAGGATTCACTTCCCTCCTTAATAGAGGATTTCCTCACGTGGAAGTCCCACGCATACCGTCTGTCATACGTCACGATAGTCAAGGGTTTGTTGAGCCTAGCCTTAACTATCTCTTCTTTATGCGTCCTAGTCAGTAGACTTTCAACGTCCATAGCGGCACCTATGCGTTGAGGAAACGATGCACGTGTAGCAACACTATAGTATAACTGCTACAGTACCTTGCTGCAACCCCCAAAGCCAAAGTGTTGCCCAGGCAACAATTCGAGAAACTCACACTCCAGCCCTGTTACCACTCGTGCGTGGAGGTTCCCAGAGTATCCTTCTATGTACCTCAGTATAGTACATATCCATGTCATCAACTATCTCTTTTTCCTCCCTCTTATTCACAACACTATCGAGTGCTAAGTACAAGACCCCATAGTTGTTCATCAATTGACTCACTATCTTTTCCCCGAGTGCTATACCATTCCCTAGATCAAGTGTATCCTCTCTCTTCATCCTTCCCACCCTCCTCATTGTTGTGTCAATGGTTCCTCGTTATGTTCAGTTGGTACTCACTGATGTGGGCTCCCGTGGCCCTTGGGGTGGTCCCGTGGGATTCCGAGGGACGGCTAACCCTATGCCCCATATACACTTATCCCCATTCTGCCCCTCGCCAGAACCCCTAGACGTGGGATAGGGGGCCACCCCCCTACCCCCTGTCCCCTATAGGGGTCGATAACTGTGTATAAGATGAACTAAAAATGCTATCGCCTATAGAGCCTTTCTCCTCATCTCAACCCAACTAACCTCATTGCCCCTACCTTGTTGAGCTTTGCACCCCATAACCCCGGCTGTCCCCTTTAGGCTACACTTTGGGCACCCTGGCAGGGGGGGGGTGGCCCCCACCTCCACGCCTAGGTGTTTTAACGCGGGGCAAAACAAGGCTAACCTATTGCCCCACATACACTTACCCCTCCCTCGTAACCCCTCGCGACTACCCCACCAGCCACGCGGTCCCTCGGCGTTTAACCTGTGATCCCATTAGTTGACGAGGAAAGGGGCTCAAAGCCTCACGGCCTCAAGCCCCCCACCCTTCAGGGTTACCCGTTCAACCCGAGTGCATCAGGATCAATTCCAAGCCCCTCCGCAATCTCCCTCATCCTCGCGTTGTCCGGCGGTGCGCCAGTCTTGCCCATATCGATGGCAACGGCTCCACCAAACGCTTCTCTCTCCTTCTTCGTGAGCCCACTCTCGTGTCTCGGCCCACCTCCACCCCTCGGAGCACCCTGGATGAATTGACGGGCAACATCTTGGTGCTGTGCAACTGCCGCATCAACGTCCCCATCTTCCGTTTCCAGTGCCTTCCGCACGAGGTTCTTCTGCCCTTGCTTGCCACCCTGGGCATTCCCACTGTTCCAGATGGCTAGAAGGATCTCGTCCCCATTCTTCCCAAGCGTAGCGTACGCATCGAGAATAGCCTGGAGCGAATCCGCTTGCGGCACCTCCACCTCATACTTATGTCCACTACAATCCGTGGACACTAGCTTCAAGGTGAACCCTTCCGGCAATGTTCTCGGTCCACCAGTCGCTACCCCTGCTTCTGCATTCTTCGGCATGAGTAATGCCTCCTAACTAGGGTGCTACTGTCTTACCACTGAGCTAGGTGCGTAGCATGTCCTAGCCCCGTCCCTACATCACTTTGGCATTGGATGGCACATAGCATTCTCACGTATCGCAGGGGGATTGTAACGCTTCCCTTACGTGCCCAAGCCTATTTTGTTCTAACTGAAGCTAACCCTTTTGCCGTATGTTGGCAACCCCTCCTAGTGAAGTGTTGTCTGGACAACCATTCGGGTTATGGGGTGCTAACGGTTTGATCCGCTTGCACCCGGCTGTGTTACCTCGATGGTTCGTTCTCCCCTCGGAGTAACGCTCTTGTACAAGCAAGACGTGCAAGTATTCCCGGTAACAGTGTACGGGCGTTGGTGCAAGCAGTAGTGTTTCCAGTAGCGAGGATTGCATCTACCCTCTCAATCTTTCGTGAGATGCCAGCAAGTACAACCTCTATCTCGCGTTCGTTCATCCTATTCTCCTCGTTGGGGTGTGTCTGTGGTCCATGGGCCCAGTAGGGTGTGATCCCCACCGGGCCGTGTGGTGCTACTGTCACTTGCCGGGTTAGGGTGGTCAACGGGTGACATACTTCCGTACTGAAAGGCCCTTCTCCCGAGCCTGCTGTTGCAGCAAGGCGTAGTAGCGTCTCACCATCTCGATGATGTCATTCTCAGTGTCTCCCACCGCTACCAAGCGGTCCACCGATTTGAGAAGCTCCCCAAGGGGTGTCAATCCAGCCATGCTGTACCTCCAGTGTAAAGGGTGAACCTGAACCTATAACAACCTTACCTCCCGCGCTACCCCTCAACATGAAGTGTTGCCTGGACAACAATTCTCGAGGGTGCCCCCCGTGGGCTTGGTAGGCTTAGGGGACTCGGTGCCCGTCCACCCCTCACTTTCTGCGCATAAGCTGTAAGCCTGGATGCTGTGAATAAGGTGCTCACGGTCCACCGTACAGACACCGAACCCCATCTGTGCTTAAGGTGCGAGGTCGAGGGTAGGGGCCGATCAAAAAAGGGGCTCGCCCGGCCAGGAAATGATACCCCGTCAATTTCCTCCCCGAAAAATAACCCACCCCCTGAGGAGAGGAGGACAAAAGCGAGGGAATGAGGGGTTAGGGTTGATATTTACCAGATAAACATCGGGATTAACCTTGTTTTCTGTGGTGAGGAGGGCTTTCTCGTCTAATTTATATGGTAATTGGGAATTTAAGTGAGGTGTTGCGGAGAGAGGCTTGTGACCTTATCTTATAGGGGGGTTTTCAGGCTTCTCCCTCATTGGGACTACTCTTAGGAGGTCGATCATGCCAGGGAGTTATAAGGGTGGGAGTCATGCGACACCAGCAAGCCAACGTAAGGTTGCTGAGGTGCCAGAGCCAGTAGCGGATGAGGTTGTGGAGGTAGAGGACCTTAGTGTTCTCACAGTCGCAGCCCTCCGCGTGATTGCCCAGGAACTCGATGTGCCCCGGTACGCGAAGTTGAGGAAGGCGGAGTTGGTAAGGGCAATTGAAGTTAAGAGGGAGGCCGTGTGATGGAACCCGGACTGAGGAGTCATATAGTTGCTGTTACTCCGACCACGGACCAATACGCATCAGGGGACCTGATTGGAGAGAAACTCACCATCTCTGATCCTCTCCACTACTCTGGTGGTAGAGGGAGGGTGCTTTCTATTATCCTCGCAGATAGAGCAAAACAGAATGCAGTAATCGACCTCATCCTCTTCGATGCAAACCCAAGTGCAACAACCTTCACAGACAACGGACTCCTGACAATTGCTGATGCAGACCTCTTTCGGATCTGTGGCATCATTCCCATTACATCGGGTGACTATGCTGACTTTGTTGCCAGTTCTGTTGTGAGCACTTACGACATCAACCTGGGTATCGCACTCAGGGGAGCAACGAAGGACCTCTACGCCTGTCTAGTGTCGAGAGGAACCCCCACCTTTGCAGCGACTACTGATCTCCAGCTGACTGTCACCCTATCACAGAACTAGGAGGCAGTTGTGGGCTTCTTTGGGAAGTACAACTCGGACCCGGACGACATTGATGATGGGGATCTAACTAGGGTCCTCCTGGACATTAAGGGGAGAGTCCAAACCACACAGACGGGACTGACCGCCAACTACGACACCATTGGGTTTGAAACCCTAAGTGTTGGTGATGCAGCCGTAGCTCTTGCCTCAGTCCCCGTTACGGCCGTCCGTGCCTTCATCACTGTGCAGGACGATGAGATACGGTTTAGGGCAGACGGCTCTGCTCCTTCTTCCTCAGTAGGACACCTCCTTACTCCAGATGATGTTCTCCTTCTAGAGTCCGCAGCAGACCTTGCATCTGTTAAGTTCATTCGAGTAACAGCCGATGCAACCATCAGCGTCTCCTACCAGCTCTAGCCATGCGAGTATT
>SDBT01000941.1_pt1 | contig 48956 bp, 43 predicted proteins | sample 2277101 | NCBI WGS metagenome assembly SDBT01 (sample SAMN10404973, study PRJNA504765) | marine sediment metagenome | isolation source: marine sediment core GS10_PC15, 103 cmbsf | place: Arctic Ocean: Southern Knipovich Ridge | collected 2010 | reverse complement strand
GAATCTGATTGGTGTTCATCACGTTGTAATCGGTCTCGACAACGCTTTTGGGGACCAAGTTGCGCGCCATCGACGACTTGCAGGTACAGTATTTAAATTAGATCGCATTGGACAGGGTCTTGCAGCACCTTACATGTATCTTGCATCTTAAAGAATTCTTGAGCTTTATCTAATTCCCCTTTGCTTTCGAATATTCCACCCATGTGTCCAAATAAAACCGATTTATAGAATAGATATCCAAGTTCTTCAAAAAGTGGTTTAGTTTTTTCGAGATAAGGTAACGCAGTATTCAAACGTCCTTTCTTTTGATAGTAAAATCCTCTTACCATGTAGTAAAAGGCCAGCTCTTCAATTGCATTATCTCGTTCCTCATCTGTAATTTTCTCTACTCGGTTTTCAATTTCCTCAAGTACTTTTCAAGTGTTACCTAATTTATTTTGAAAATAGTAACCTAAAGCTACAGAGTTTAAAATATTTATTTTCAAAATATCAAGGTTTTTACCTTCAGTTGCCTTTAATCTGGCATCTAAATCATCTGAAAAATCTATTGCTTCATCTATTTTGCCTGCACAAACTAATATACGGCATTTGAGTAGCTCCCCCTCCTGTTTTTCTGACTCCTTTAACCCCTCTATTTCTTTTAATGCTTCCTCCATTCTCCCCAGTCTCTCGAGGGTCATAATTTCTTTCAGATTAGATGGTTTCATGTTAATTTTTTTTACCGTTCACTTTTTTATCCTTTTCTCGAACTGGATAGTATTTTATAAATCGAAGTTCTCATACCCTATGTTCAATATATATAATTTATCAATTTTCAGAATAGAAAAGTGTAAAAAACAGTTCGATGTAAGATAATAATTTTTAGTAATTATGAGAAATTATTGACTGATCGACGATTAAGAATTTGATTTTATGAGTGATAAAATTGGAATCAACAGATTTATTTCGTGAGATCATTCATTTATTAGGAAACACCCTCGGTATGGTTATTACGGAACAAAGTGGGGAAACAGTATTTCAAGTTATTGAATTGATCCGATCTCAAAGCAAAAATCTTCGAGACAATTATAAATCTACAAATTTTGAATCTCTATATGAACAACTTGACTCTGAAATCGCCAAACTCGATCTAGAAATTGCACAAGAGGTATCACGAGGTTTTACATTATATTTATTCTTAAATAATATTGCTGAGGCAACTTATTTAACTATAAGTCTAAGAAAACAGGTTAAAGTAACAAAAGAAGAAATAAAAAACTCAATTGCTCATCTTTTAGAGCAATATTCGACCAATGACATGTTAAACAAATTTTTAAATGATTTATTGATTCAGATAGTTTTAACTCAACATCCTACAGAAGTTAGAAGAAGAACGTTTATACAGAAAGAAAAAATAATTTATAATCTCTTATTAGAGTACTTAGGAAGTTATAAATCTAAAGAATTAATTAAAAGTCAACTAAAAGAAGAAATCGAGACATTATGGTTAACAGCTGAAGTTCGTGATTTTAAACTGTCTGTAAAGGATGAAATTCAAGCAGCTGCAGCGTTTGCGAACTCATTATTTGATGTCATTGGAGAAATCTACAATGATTTGTGGGAGGAATTTAAGAGGCAAAGGCCAAATAATCCACCTGTTTTTAAACCATTTCTGAGAATTGGTTCTTGGGTTGGTGGTGATAGGGATGGAAACCCATTTGTAACAGTAGAGACGACTCAATATGCAGTAATCTACAATAGGAAAATAGTATTACAATACTATATTAAAGAACTCCAAGATCTTAACCTTCACTGTTCGGTATCCTTAAAACGCAGACCTAAGCTCTTACCAGAACTACAGCAGGAAATTGCAAAACGCATTATTACTGATTTTGATTTATCAAAAGAGACAAAAGCTAATAAAAACGAACCATATCGCCAATGGATTCAAATTTGTCGACATAGACTAAAAGCAAGTATCCTCGATAATCAAAGCAATCATCCGCTATATTCGAAAGCGTCTGAATTTAAACAAGATATTTTACTCCTTCAAAGGGCTTTAGAGTATATAGATGCTACATCTTTAGCTCACGGTAGATTATCTGACTTATTACGTAAATTGGAGGCATTTGGGTTTCATTTTGCTAACTTAGACATTCGACAACACTCAAGTAAATTTGAAAAACTCATTCATGAAATTTATGCTTTATTTGGGAAAACACCAACCTATAGTTCTTTAAATACGAGTCAAAAAATAGATATTTTACTTGAAAGTCTGAATTCACCCAGAATAACCTTTTTTACACAGGATTTAACAAGTGAATCCCAAGAACTGTGGAAATTATTTCTCTTCATCCAAGAATGGTGTTTTGATTATGAGGAGGAAAGTTTCGGGTCTATCATAATATCAATGACTGAAGATGAGTCCGATATTTTGGAAGTTTTGGTTTTACAATGGTGGTGTGGATTATATGACCCTTTCAGAAAACGTTTTCCTCGCCCTATTGTTCCACTTTTCGAAACTATCCCGTCTCTCGAAGCTGCACCTCGTATAATGGAATATATCTGGTCAATTCCGTTATATTTGAACTTGCTCAAACAATTAGACCTTCGTCAAGAAGTAATGATTGGATATTCGGATTCAGCTAAAGATGGGGGTTTTCTTGCAAGTCAATGGAATATATATCTTGTTCAAGAACGACTTATTGAAATTTCAAAGCAAAATAGCATAAAAATTCATTTTTTCCATGGTAGAGGGGGATCTGTTGGGCGAGGTGGTGGGAATATTATGAGAGCGATAAAGGGACTTCCGAACAAAGCTACACGGTATGGAATGAAGGTTACTGAACAAGGAGAGGTAATTACACAAAGGCATCTACATAAGGAAATAAGTTATTACAATCTGTTACAAACTGTATTAGGAATATTTACTACACAATCAGAAAGATTTTCCCCAAACATTAGTGACCGAAAGATGTTAGATTCACTAGTTACTGTATCCCAAAAATTCTATAGAAACCTCGTTTATGAAACAAGTAGATTTATCAATTATTTTGAAGAAGCGTCTCCAATAGAATTTATTAGTGAATTAAATATTGGTTCTAGACCAGCTAAAAGAAAAGCTACAAATCGAATTGAAGATTTACGAGCAATCCCTTGGATTTTCGCCTGGACACAGAATAGACACCTAGTTCCAGTTTGGTTTGGTGTAGGTACAGCATTTTCAGAATACGTAGCTAATAACATGAAAAACTTCCATAGTTGGTATAAAAATTGGGATTTTTTCATTGCATTAATAGACAATCTTTCGGTTCAACTATTAAAGACTGACATGAATTCCGCTCGTCGTTATTCGAAATTATCTGCTGAAAATCAACTATTTGATCGGATGTTCAATGAATATTTTTTAACCAGAAGAATCGTAAGGAAGCTTATAAATCGAACGCACATTATGCTCGAAAATCAATTCTTACAAAAAGCAGTTGAAGCACGACCCCCATATATGGATCCCTTGACTTTAATTCAGATTCATGCAATACTGAGATACCGTAAAAGTAGAAATCTTCAAGATTTAGATATTATTCTGTTGACAATCAACGGTATAGCAGCTGGAATGAAAAATACAGGCTAAATTCTAAACTTAGAGTATTTTCTTCAATATTTATTGACTGATGCTGTAACTGCTATTTCTTGAAACTTCCGTCATCTATTAGGTAAGGTTTCAGATATTACTCGACTATTTAAAAGAGATGAAAGAACTATATGACAGAGGTACTCGGTTTCCATTAGTTAAGTTAATTATTTACGATACTTCTTAACGCGATTAGTGACCCTTGATTTGTCTACAAAGTATTCTTCATACTTTTAAATTATCAAATGACTTAGAATCAAAAGAATAGAATTTCGTATAGTAGTCAATTTAACTTTCTTTGGATCTATCTTTCCACTTGTTGCAAACTACAATCAATTTATATTTGAACCTCTCATTATCTAAACTTTACCAGATCTCCTCCTGTAAACTTTTTGAATGAACTTTCAATTGATCAGTACTGTTGAATGATGAGCCTCTTATACCAATTTATCCGTATCTAGGTGTAATTAATTTCGTTTTTTTTGTATTCAAAATTGTAACAATCGTCTGTACAAAATGTTGAACAGCTTGTTCAGATGTCTGAACGGTTCAAAAATAAGACAAAGCTTAAATAACCGATTTTCCACTGGAAATTTTATTAATATATTCCACTAATGAATTCATCCCAAAATCCTGAATTTCTTTTTCATTATCTAGAGAGAGAACTTTTTTGTATAAGTTTATTGCTCGCGTTACTTGAAGTTTAGAAATCAAGAACGATTCAGGATATTTTATACTAATTAGGATTAATCCTAACTGTTCTAATATCATCTTTATCTGTAATAATTCATAATTTTCGAACCAAGGATTAGACTCAAAGATCAACCCTGGAATAATAGTTAGTACCCATGAGCATCCAAAAATAAGCCATATTATTCTCGCGTTTCGAGTTCGGGAATCTTTAATTACAGGTTTTACTGTTACGTATGCAAAAAGAAATACAAATAAATAAAGAAAGGCCATAGAAGTGCCCATGTTTCCTAAAAACACCCAGACTGAATAATCGAAAGGAAAAGGGTAAAGAGTATATACATATGGCTGTAATATGCTTAAAATGAAGAGGATTACTACAAGAACCTTAACAGCCAGGGGTGGGGTTTTCCAAAATATTCGTACAGCATGAAGGAATATTAAGAAGTAAGAGCATATATTATCTAACTTCTTCATCCCGGAGAACACGTCTTAAGACCTTTCCCACAGTAGAGATAGGCAAGGTTTCCCGAAATTCAACTTCCTTTGGCCTCTTATAACCAGCCATACGTTCACGACACCATTCTATAAATTCCTCTTCTGTAGCCGATTCGCCATCTTTCAGAACAATAAATGCCTTGACATATTCGTTGCTTGGATCATCCTGGCGGGGTATCCCAACCGCTGCTGCAAGTTGAACCTTTGGATGTTCAAATAAAATGTCTTCAATCTCACGAGGATAAGCTTTAAGACCAGACACATTAATCATATCCTTTTTTCGATCAGTAATGACCGTAAACCCTTCTTCATCAAGATGACCGATATCTCCACTGAGGAAAAACCGTTTTCCATCAATTTCACGAAATACTTCTTCGGTTTGTTCTGGTTTATTCCAGTATCCTTTGAATATTTGGGGGCCAGCTAAAGCAATTTCACCATCCTCTCCTAAAGGCAATTCTTTTGTCCCTGTTTCTAAATCCACAATTTTAACATATGTATCAGGAAGCGGAAATCCAACAGTGCCGAATTTTCTCAGTTTTTCGTTAGTAGGATTAGCATGTGTAACAGGTGAGGTTTCTGTTAATCCGTACCCTTCAAATAAAGTAGCTCCAGTTGCAGCTTCAAACCTCTTTGCTAACTCTGGAGGTAGAGGAGCTGCTCCAGAGCCACAGGCCAATAACGAGCTTAAATCATAGTTTGAAACATTAGGATGATTTATAATCGCTGCATATAATGTAGGCACAGCATGAAGCACAGTCACCTTATATTTCTCAATTGCTTCTAGTACCACGGATAATGGAGGTTTCCCTGCTCGTGGATCAGGGATAACTATTACTTGTCCGCCAATAAAAACAGTAACAAGCATTGTGAGAGTTAAACCATATGAGTGATACCAAGGAAGAGCGCCCATCAATACTTCTTCACCATATCGATATTTTTGGGGTTTGAAATCAGTATCTTCTGTTATTAGCTGGACAAACTCGTGATGTTGTAGAATATTTGCATAGAGATTCTTATGAGTTAACATTGCTCCTTTTGGAGTACCAGTGGTACCACCAGTATACAAAATCAGTGCTAAATCGTCTTCTGGGTTTATATCTATATCAGTAACCAATGGTTCAGTATTTGCTAGTATATTATCAAAAAAAGTAGTAATTTCATCTTTATAGTAAGGACTCTTAGGAATTTTTCCTAATACCCCTCCAAGAACTGCTTTCATCTTCGGGAGATATTTTTTCACACTACAAACAACAACATTCTCAATTTTAGTGTTTTTAACCGCATTATAACAAATTGGAGTGAATTTTTGATGATCTAAACAAAAAACCATTCTTGCACCAGAATCATTTAATTGAAAGTTTAACTCGGGGGCGGTATACATGGGATTGCAGGTAACAGCTGTTGCTCCTGCTTTTAATATTCCAAAAAAGATTACAGGATACATTGGCATATTTGGAAGAAAAATCGCAATGCGATCCCCCTTCTGGACACCTTTATTGATGAGGAAATTAGCTATTTTATTAGCATCAGATCTCACCTTGGAATAGGAGTTTTTTACTCCTTCGAAGATAGTATAGGTGAAATCTCCATTTTTTTCAGCAGTATTATCTAATATTTTAAATAACGGTTCATTAGGATAATTTAGAGTCTTATCCACATATTCAGGCCATTTACCTGCCGTGTGCCAGTAACTTTCTTCCATTGAGATGTTCCTCCATTTTTGAGAAGATTTTTACTTAATTAAGCTTTATACTATAAATACCTAACAGCTAAATCCTCATTTTATGAGGAAAAAGTAAGATCCAAATATTTATTCTCTCTGATTTTTAACTATAAATGGAAAAATATAAATCATATTACTTGTCTAAATAATAAAAGCGATTGAGAGGATTTTACTATTGAAGGATATTGCTATTGAATTAGAAAATAAGACTGGTGCTCTTGCGGATATAGGAGAAGTTCTAGGTAAGGAAAAGATTAATATTGAAGGCTTTTGTGGAACTTTATGTGAAGGAAGAGATGTATTACACATTTTGGTAGAATATCATGGAAAAGCTTACAATATACTTGAACGAGCTGGTTATAAGATAATAGAACAACGAGATGTATTAGTAGTAAAAATCAAAGATATGGTAAAAAAACCGGGTTCAGGTGGAAAACTATTTCGTAAATTAGCTCAAGAAAACATAAATATTGATTTGATTTATCTAGCAGAGAATAATCGATTAATTATTGGAGTAGATGACTTCAAAAAGGCCAAGGCAGTTTTGTAACGTTTTTCTATTTTTATATCCAGATTTTTGAAAAAAAGGAAACCTTCACATTTTCTACTTAAGGCGTACTAAAGATTAAATATACAATCCTAAATAGGATTCAATCTGCATGAGTTACTATCACCAAGAGAAAAAAGTTGAAGAATATATACAAATGGCTGAAGAATTTGATGGTCAAATATTAATTACTGAATTAATCAAACATTTGCATCGAGATTCATCAATTCTTGAGATAGGGATGGGGCCTGGAACAGATTTAACTCTTTTAGGGAAGTATTACAAAGCTACTGGGTCAGATTATTCTGAATTATTTATTGATCGCTATCGAAAAACACATTCAAATGCTGATTTGCTTGTTTTAGACGCATTAACATTAGAAACCGATCGAAAATTCCAAGGAATATATTCCAACAAAGTGCTCATACATTTAACCCAAGAAGAGTTAAAGCAATCTATAAAGAGACAAACAGAAATTTTAATGCCAGAGGGTATAATTTGTCATTCATTCTGGTGGGGTGACAAAGAGGAAAATTATGATGGGCTCAGGTTTATTTATTATACAACAAAACAACTACGACAATTATTTATGGCGGCTTATGATATCCTTAAAATTGATAAATATCAAGAAATAGAGCCAGATGATTCACTTTTTGTCATAGCAAGAAAAAAATGACTTTAAAAGATAAATAATGACTAGATACATAAGATGAGATTAGCCTTTTGCTATAGGTTTATAATACTCAGTTTCCTATTTTATTAAGTAAATCGACATTTTGAGGAAAGGATATGCTTATTCAGATTTGTTGTCACCATTCATCTCCACTTATGTAAGTGATTCTGATTACACAACTATTCCCTTAGCTGATGGAACGTACAATTGGCGTATTTTAGCTAGAGATTTGGCTGGAAATCCAGATCCTTGGAGCTCTGTTAGAAATGTCACAATTGACTCCGTGGGGCCGTCTCCCATTTCTCCACTCCCTAGAGCTCGAATTAATGATACTACTCCCACCTTTGATTGGGATGATGAACCGGGGGCAACAGAGTATCGCCTCCAAGTTGATGATTCAGACTTCATGTTTCCTATCCCACCTTATCTGGTTAACATCTCATCAGGATCAACTATGTCAAACTATACTATTCCGAGTGGTAACCCACTTAATGAAGGGATATATTACTGGCGTGTGAGGGCAAAAGTTGGTGGTGCGTGGGGCGGGTGGAGAAGTTACGGCTTTTCCTATAATTATTTTATAATTGACACAACTCCCCCACCAGCTCCAACCTTACTTTCTCCCTTAAATAATAGCTTTATCAATATTCTAAAACCCTTCTTAAATTGGAGTGATGTTAATGAAGCTGTATTGTATCAGATCCAACTAGACAGTCCAAACAGCGCTTTTAACTCACCTATTGTATATGCAACTACCAGTTATTCGAATTTCAGCGTCCCTTTTCGTCTTAAAGAAAGCCAGTATTCTTGGCGTGTCCGTACAAAAGATCATTTGGACTTTTATCCCCAAAAGTCACCCATTTGGGGCCCCTGGAGTAATGTTTCCAGTTTTACTCTAGATACTGAATCACCCCCAATACCAACCTTAACATTTCCTTTTAATGGGTCAATAATTAATGACAATACCCCTCATTTAGGGTGGGATTTAATCAATGAAGCAATCCAATATCAGATTCAAGTTGATGATACGAATTCATCAATGAATTCTTTGATAAATGATTCTCTGTTGATAGTTAACAATACTCAAGTCCAGCTTATACCTGATGGAACATATTTCTGGCGTGTTAGAGCGGAAGATAATGCTGGGAATTGGGGACCATGGAGCATCAGCTGGTCTTTCACGGTAGATACGATAGCTCCTTTGCATCCCAATAATGGAACGATTATCCGACCAATGTTAGGTGATAATTTATTTACAAATTTCCCACTATTTATATGGGATCCAGTGGATGATGCAACAACTTATTGGTTACAAGTCGCTGTCAAGACAAGCGAGTATTCAAATAATTTCACTCAACCTTTGATTAACGTAACTCTAGCTGACACAAATATTACTGTTTTTGTACCTGATGGTCTCTGGTACTGGAGAGTTAAGGCTAGCGATACGGTAGGAAATTGGGGGAACTGGACATATTATTATGCAACCCAATTCTCGTCGTTTTATATCGATACAACTGGACCATCCCCCCCAACTCTAACCTCACCTACAGATGGAATGATTATTACTTCTAATTCCACTCAAATTTCTTGGTTTGCAGATGACCCTGGGGTTAATTCTCAATTATCTTTATTGCAAGTTAGTGATTCTGAAGCATTCGGAAATCTGCTTATTAATCAAACATATGGAGACGGTGCAAACCAAACAACAATAATGAATTCTAGCCAGTTCCCTGATGGCCTGTATTTTTGGAAAGTACGCTCATTCGATGGGATGCCACCAATTGGTAATTGGGGTGATTGGAGTGAAGTTCAGACATTCATTATTGATACTGCACCACCACTTCCACCCAGTTTAATATCACCAGTAAACGGTGTTTATCTTGAGATCAATATGCCATCTTTAGCATGGAACTTTACTAACGATACTACTTACTATCAACTGCAAATTGCTACCTCTGATAGTTTTAGTAACCTGATTTTTAATTCTACTGTTGATAATGCGTTGTATAATCTAACTACTCCTTTAGCGAATGGCACTTATTACTGGCGTGTCCGTGCCCAAGATATAGTAGGTAATTTAGGTTCCTGGAGTAGCATTTGGTCATTCATCATAGGAACAACTTCATCAGAATCAACATCTACCACGACAACCCCTACAGGTACTTCTACAACAACTATTTCAACGTCCGTAAATGGCACTCCAGGCTTTACATTCATTGTTATGTGGCTTTTATTGATTCCCTCTATACTAAGAATTAAATACAGGAAGAGAAACTAAACCGAATGGTTATCCTCAACACTAGTTTTAAGTTTTCACTCAGAGATGTACCAAGAAATTAAAACATTCCCAACCTAATTTAGGCATGATAAAATTAGAATAGTGCTTTCAATCTAAAGTAATTGTGAAGTGGTTGATATTATTTTTTTATATATTCAATGATATTTGCTACACTATGTACATCCTTTCTATTCGTAGTAAGATTTGACCAGGAGTAGAACTCCCATTAACATTAGTAATAGTGTTAATATTAGGTCTTCCAGCTGCTCCTTTGTTGATACTACCCGATGCAACAATTTCTGTTATTACAGATTATGATGAAATGGTTACAGGAAAACGTCGGGAAGCAATGCATTTTGCTTCTCAGGGACTCTTAACTAGATTTGCTGGGGGAATTTCAGTTCAATTAATGGGAATAATCCTAGGAGTATTTGGAGCAACTTATAACGCAACAGAAGCTTTCATTGGTACTCTTGGTCTTCTTTTAATTGGTCCTGTTGCTTCTATCTTTCTATTGATTGGTATCCTAATAATCCGTTCTTATCCCGAAGAAGAGGTCATGGAAGCTTGTGCTAAGAAAGGATTGAAATAGTATTCAATCTAGATCTCATAGATTACCAGTCTATCATCAAACCAGGATTAAAAACAATCATTAAAATAAACTTATCTTGTACAAAAATCTCACTCACATTTTTTCCCATTCAAAAATACTTAATTAGGCCTATGTTTTATTGAAATTATCGGTGAAGCAAGGAAATGCAAGGTGACTGTTTTTATCCCGGCAATGAACGCTCCTTCTGATGACGATATTTTTCTGGAACTCTTCACTTTACTCAATTTAAAGTTTTTTATCTCTAAGCTCGCTTCTTTTCTCTCCTCCTTTACTGGTCCAACTCTTTGGATTAATAAATTGCAGTTATTAATCGTTTTCGTTGAATTTAGCTATTATAGCTACTATTTTGCTTATTATTAAAAAGCGACTCTGATCTCGATCCCATTCTTTTTCTGAGTCGCTGTATTTCTTATGTTACTAGATAATATATATGTGGTGAATAAAATGGAAGAATCTCGGCATTTATCAAATGAACCCGCAATAGACAAGAAGAGTACTCGTGTAAACACGATAATTCCTTCATCTAATGAAATAAGAACTATGAAAATTCGAATATCTCATGATTTAGAAAAAAAATCTACAGAAATTCGTCAAAAAATTGTATCTATGATTTCAGATGCTCATTCTGGTCATATTGGAGGCTGTTTTTCAGCTACAGACTTAGTTACTGTTCTATATTATTATAAAATGCGAATTGATCCAAAACTTCCTCAATGGAAAGATAGAGATCGTTTTATTTTAAGTAAAGGCCACGCAGTTCCTGTTCTTTATTCAATATTAATAGAAAAAGGTTTTATTCATGACAAAGAAGTTTCTCAGCTGCGAAAGTTAAATTCACAACTACAAGGCCATCCAGTAATGCATTTAACTCCTGGAGTTGATATGACAACTGGATCTTTAGGAATGGGTTTATCAGCAGGTTGTGGAATGGCGATTGCAGCAAAATTAGACAATAAAACCTATAAAACATATGTTCTTTTGGGAGATGGTGAGCTACAGGAGGGACAAATCTGGGAAGCTGTCATGACTGCATCTCATTTCCATCTAAATAACCTGATTGCAATTATCGACAAAAACAACTTACAATCAGATTCACCAGTAAAATCCGTTTCTAATACTGGTAACATATCAGAGCAGCTTAAATCATTTAATTGGAACGTAATCGAAATAGATGGGCATAATATTAGAGAAATTATGGATGCACTAGATTTAGCTGAAATTTCTTATTCTAAGCCAACTGTAATCGTTGCAGACACCTGTAAAGGTAAAGGAGTGAGCTTTATGGAACATAACCCAACCTTCCATGCCATTCCACCTAATAATGAAGAAATTGATATTGCTTTTACTGAAATAAATCAAAATGGTAATAATGTAGCGTGATAATTGTTGATCTCATCAGACAAAGATCTAACCATAAAACTCCCGCATCTCTCATTAAGAGAGGCTTTTGGAGAAACACTAAAAATTCTCGGAGCCACGAACTCCAAAATAGTTGTAATTGACGCTGATGTTTCTCAATCTACAAAATCAGCAATATTTGCTGAAGAATTCCCCGAGAGATTCTTTAACGTTGGTATATCAGAACAAGATATGGTTAGTATTGGAGCAGGTCTTGCTAGTTGTGATAAAATACCTTTTGTTGTAGGGTTTTCATCTTTTCTTACAACAAGAGGTTTAGATCAAATTCGAAATATGGTAGCATATTCAAATCTTAATGTGAAATTCATTGGTACACATGCGGGGCTTGCAACTGGTAAAGATGGTTCTTCTCATCAAGCACTGGAAGATATCGCAATCATGAGGAATATACCGAATATGATGGTTTTTTCTCCTTCCGATTCGTTTGAAGCCTCTGAAATTACGAGAAAAGTAGTTGATATTGACGGTCCTATTTATATGCGACTACCACGGACTTCAGGAAAAACCATTCATGATGAGAATTATGATTTCAATCTCTTTCAAATTGATCCTATAATCGATTCTTATGACTCAAGAATAGCAATTTTTGCGACTGGAACAATGGTCTCGACATCATTAGAAGCTGTAGAGATTTTGAAGAAAAAAGGGGTTGAAATTAACTTATTTAATGTTCATACTATTAAACCTATCAGCAAACTTGCGATTAATCATATTATTAAAAAATATGATCTCGTAATTTCAGTAGAAGATCATAGTATTACTGGGGGACTTGGTACAACGTTAGCGGAGATTATAGCCGAATCTAATTATTCAGTGATACTTCATAGAATGGGTATAAACGATTCTTTTGGGGAATCGGGCAGTGTTGAAGAATTATATGAAAAATACGGTTTATCTTCTACCAATATTGCCAAAACAGTTGAAATATTATCAAAAAAACTAGGATGACATGAAACTATGACAAAAATGAAATACAGTCGTGATTCCAAAGAAGAAGACACAGTTATCAGTGTGAAGAACACCAAATTAGGTGGTAACTATTTTGCTGTAGCAGCCGGACCTTGTGCGGTTGAAAATCAGGAAATATATTTCCAAACGGCAAATTCGGTCATAAAATCTGGAGCTACAATTATACGAGGTTCTGTTTTTAAACCTCGTACATCTCCATATTCATTTCAAGGGTTAGGCCGTGAAGGATTGAAATTACTTAAAGACGTTAGTGAAGATTTTGATGTAGCTGTTGAAACGGAAGTAATGGATACAAGAGATGTGAAAATCACAACAGAGTATGTCGATATCTTGCGAATTGGTGCTCGTAATATGCAGAATTTTAGTTTGCTTAAAGAAGTTTCAAAAATTGACATACCAGTTATCCTGAAGCGAGGAATATCAGCCACACTTGAGGAATGGTTATTAGCCGCAGAATACCTAATGATGGAAGGGAATGAGGAGGTTATTTTATGCGAAAGAGGTATCAGAACGTTTGTAACTGATACAAGGAATACTCTTGATCTTTCAATAATTCCCATTTTGAAGAAAAAGACACATCTACCTATAATTGTGGATCCTAGTCACGCTACAGGAAATAAAGAGTTAATTATTCCAATTAGTAAAGCAGCTGTGGTATCTGGTGCCGATGGATTATTAATTGAAGTCCACAATAAACCAGAAACAGCTAAATGCGATGGTCATCAATCACTACCACCGAAACTGTTTGAAAATCTAATGAACTCAATAAAACCGTGTTTAACCATAGAAAATAAAACAATATGGAGAAATTAACATGGAACTTGACGAAATCAGAAATGAAATATCAGGAATTGATCATCAGATCATTGAATTTCTATCACAAAGATTTTCTTTAGTACCACATATTAATAAGTATAAGAAGGAGAATAATATCTCAATCTTTCAACCTGAAAGAGAAAAACAAATGTACAAGAAATATTGGAAGCTTGCAATTGAAAGAAATATCAATCCAGATATTATTCAACAATTATTCGAGATTATTATTGGAGAATCAAGGAGATTACAAAAGAAGGGATTTGAATTATGAAAGGTCTTACTATAGGTATAATTGGAGGGAATGGGTTGATGGGGAATTTTTTTAGAAATCTTTTTGTCCAAGATGGTTTAAATGTCTTAATTTCCGACGTTAACACTCAACTCACTAATATTGAACTTACAAGACGCTCAAATATAGTTATTGTTGCTGTTCCAATAGATAAAACGGTGGATGTGATCGAAGAGATTTCAATTGAAATGACAGAGGAACAACTTCTCATGGATATTACTAGCATTAAGACATTTCCTGTAGAAGCAATGCTCAAATCAAAAGCTGATGTGATTGGAATGCACCCTATGTTTGGCCCATATATTGATTCCATTGAACGCCAAACAATTATTCTCACTCCTGCGCGTGATACTAAGAGCTGGCAGGAAGTAATAGAGTCTTATTTTACAAAAAAATTTGTTAATATTAAACTAACAACACCTGAAGAGCACGATAAGGTAATGTCATTGATTCAAGTTCTTATTCATTTCAACACAATTGCTATTGGCGCTACTATGTCAAAACTTGGATATAGCATTAAAGAAACTCTGGAATATACAAGTCCGATTTATAGGATGGAACTCTTTATGGTTGGCAGCATTCTAGGACAGAGTGCTAGACTTTATGGTAATATACCTATGTACAATCCGCATACTCTTGATATTTTACTAGAACATAAATACACAATAGAGAAAATCTCAAAGCTTATTCTCACTAAAGATCTTGATGGATTCATCAATGTCTTCAAAGAGGCATCTGAATATTTTGATGGCTATACTGAAACTGCGTTGAAAGAGATAACTTTTCTCACTACGAAATTGGTTGAATATGATGGTGAAAATGGTAAATGAACATTTATCCATGAATTATTAATGAACTATTAGAACATTATCGAAAAAAAGAGGCCTGTGATTTCCAAACCATGTTGAAAACAAAGTCCGATGATCTTGACATTCTAGAAATAAAATCAATAGATCATCCAATCAATGCGTCAATGGCAATATCTCCGTCTAAGAGTTTAACTCATAGAGCGTTTCTAATAGCTTCATTAGCAAGTGGAACATCAAAGATAATAAATCCTCTACTATCTGGCGATACTTTACTCACATTGAAAGCACTGAAAGCAATGGGGGTTGAGGTAACAAATAAATCAGATGGATATATCATTCAAGGGACTTCTGGCAATTTCCACTCTCCTAAAGAGGAAATATTTCTGGAAAACTCGGGAAGTTCCATCCGATTTCTTACTACAATAGCCTCACTTGCTAATGGAGAGATTATTCTCACGGGAAATGCTAGATTATGTGAAAGACCGATAAGAGGTCTTGTTAATGCTTTACATTCCTTAGGAGTCAAAATTACGTATCTCAAAAAGTCAGGATTCCCCCCTCTCAAAGTTCTCTCACGGTTAAGGGGAGGAAATGCTTTTCTTAAAGGAGATACCAGTAGTCAATATTTTAGTTCTATTCTTATGGGTGCTCCATATGCTAATAACGATGTAGTTCTTAAGAGTAAAGATATTAAATCTATCAGTTCACGTCCCTATATAGATATTACAATCGATGTTATGAAAAACTTTGGAATCCAAGTTAGAATTGGTAAAGATTATTTTCATGTAAGCAATAATCAAAGTTATAAAGCGAAAACTTACAGAATTGAAGGAGATTTCACAAATGCTTCCTATTTTTTTGCTGCTTCTGCAATTCTCAGTGGAAAAATACAGATATTTAATTTAAATAGGGAAACTAGACAAGGAGATATTTCTTTCCTAGCTTTCCTGGATAAAATGGGATGCCAAATTTCCTATAAGAAAAACTCAATAATATTAGAACGTACTCAAGAAGAACCGCTAAATGGTATTGATGTGAATATGAGAGATTACCCCGATTTAATTCCAACCCTAGCAATTGTGGCATGTTTTGCAACAACTCCAACAAAGATAACAAGTGTCAGAAACCTCAAATTTAAAGAATCAAACCGATTATCTGCAATTATAACAGAGTTGAAGAAAGTTGGGGCAAAAATTGAAGTTATAGAAGATTCTTTGATTATTTATCCTATCAAAAATCCAAGGTCAGCAATTATTGAGACCTACAACGATCACCGAATAGCAATGTGTTTCTCTGTACTTGGATTAAAAATCCCTGGAATCAGTATTAGGAATCCAGTTTGCGTTAAGAAATCATTTCCGACATTTTATGAAGCTGTGTTAAACATTAATTAAGGATGACAAACAAATGAACATATCTTTAATAGGATACAGAGGTGTTGGAAAAACTACCCTTGGAAAAAGAATTTCTACTCACTTAGGAATGAAATTCATTGATTCTGATCTTTACATTGAATCTAATTTCGGGAAAATCAAGGAAATTTTCCAAGAAAAGGGAGAAAAAGAATTTCGGAAAATAGAAAAAAAGGTCCTAAAAGATATTCTTGACAGCAGTGATAATAGCGTTGTCTCTCATGGTGGAGGTATAATACTTGATAAAAAGAACATTTTTCGAATAAAATCATGTTCTAAAGTGTTTTTTCTTAATTTAACTACAGAAACAATTCTAGAAAGAATTAAAAATGATACTGAAAACAATCGGCCTACACTTACAGAAATGCCATTAGAAGAAGAAGTTTTATTTACATTAAAGAAAAGAATTCCTTTCTATCGTCAATGTGCAGATGCAATTGTGGATTTGTACGATTCTTCGGTAGATTCGAACGTTCAGATCTTATTAAAAGCACATTCTGATTTGGAAGATGTTTTTAAACTAAGAACAATAAGATACAACTCAAAACAGCTGAATTCATATAATATTCTCATCCAACGAGGATTGTTTCATTCAATTGCGAATGATCTTGATATTGGAAACAGATATCTTATAATCACTGATTCGACTGTTTGCAAATTGTATGCTGAGGATTTGAAGCATTCGTTTATTAAAAACGGGAAAGAATGTTCAGTCATCTCATTTCCTGCAGGAGAAAAGAATAAAAACCTCTCAACTTTCTCATCTTTGCATGAAAAAATCGGTATGTCTCTAGATAGAAAATCATGCATCATAGCGCTCGGTGGAGGAGTTACAGGCGACATTGCAGGTTTTGTATCTTCTACTTACATGAGAGGAATCCCATTCGTTCAGATTCCAACTTCTCTTCTTGCAATGGTAGATAGTTCCATTGGTGGAAAACTTGGTGTAAACTCGCAAAGGGGAAAAAATAGTATTGGCTTGTTTAACAATCCATCAAAGGTATTTATCGATCCCCTATTATTATCTACCTTACCAGAGATATATCTTAGAGATGGATTAGCTGAAGCTATTAAACACGCGCTAATTTCTGATGAAACTTATTTTGCTTATATTGTAGAAAACAAAGATAAATTTTTTTCATTAAACTCTACTGCTCTTATAAAGCTCATTCATGACTCCATAAAGATTAAAACTTCTATTGTAGAGAAAGATGAGAAGGAGAGTGGTTATCGGCAGATTCTCAACTTTGGGCATACCATTGGACATGCACTTCAAGAAACTAATGAATATGGCAACATCTCTCATGGATATGCGATTACAATTGGTTCGGTTGTTGCATCATTCATTTCTTTATCAAGAGGGTTGATTGATAAATCCGTTTTTAAAACTATCAAGGAAACCTATACCCAATTAGGTCTTCCCTCATCACTTCAAGAGCTTAAACTCAAGGTTGATCCTGAAAAAGTCTACTCTTTTATTAAATACGACAAAAAAAACGTTTCGGACAGAACTAACTTCATTCTTTTAAAGGGGATAGGACAAGCGATCATTAAAGACGATGTAACATACCAAGAGGTTATGGAAGGACTTAATCATGTATCCTAGAACAGTTATCTGCCTATACGGTGAAAGTTATCAAGAAATGATCGAACTGATTCATCAGGCTGAAAAGACGTCTAAAGATACAATTTTAGAGATCAGAGGGGACTACTTACGAAAAAGTGATTTAAATTCATCAACGTTAAAACTGATAAGATTAGAATCTAAACGTGAAATGATTTTAACTTTGCGATTGAGGAAAGAAGGGGGAAAGAGGGATATAGATGACCGATTTCGGAAATATTTATTCTTAGATGCAATCTCCTATGGATATGATTTGATTGATGTTGAGTTTAGTACAAACAAATATGTGATAGAAGAACTTATCAATAATAAAGGGACATCATCAATCATAATTTCGTACCACAATTTTCAAAAAACAGATAACTACGACATTAAAACGAAAATTGAAGCCATAAGGAAATTTCATCCCGATATTATAAAGATAGTCACGATGGCTAGAAAGAAAGAAGATAACAAAATCATTGAAAAGATACTTCTAGCTAATAAAAACATCGATCCTCCTCTAACTTGCTTTTGTATGGGAAAAGAAGGGAAAAGCTCCAGAATAAATGGCTATACCCAGGGGAATGCTCTCACATATCTTACACTTAATGATAAAGTTACCACGGCATTAGGACAGCTTACTTATAATGAATTTTTGATGATATAAATGAAACACAAGCAAAAGATTTGTGCAGTTATTGGTTATCCGATAGGACACAGCATGAGTCCTGCAATTCATAATGCTGCGTATTCGAAATTAGGCTTGAACTTTATTTTAAAAGCCATTGAGTTTCAAGATCCCTTAAAAGCGATTACTGAAATGATTGAGAATAATTACACTGGTTATAGCGTCACACTTCCTCTAAAGACCTCCATAATACCACATCTTGACAAAATTCATTCCATCGCAAAGGAAATTGGAGCAGTTAACACAATAGTAAATGAAAATGGTAAATTGAAAGGATACAATACGGATGTCAACGGAGCAATTAAATCTCTTAAAGAAGTCATTAATCTGACTAAAAAGAAGGCTGTTATTATAGGAGCGGGAGGGGCTGCTCGTGCAATCGCTTTTGGATTAAAAAGAGAAAGAATGGAATTATTGATTCAAAACAGAACTCTAGAAAAAGCTAAAGCTCTTGCATTAGACGTAAAATGTAATTTTTCAGAAATAAATCCAGAACTAAGAAAAGGTTTTGACATAATTATCAACACAACCCCTATAGGTATGTATCCTAAGATAGATAGATCTATACTTACAGAGATTCCTAAAGGATGTATTGTCTTCGATATAGTATACAATCCAATTGAAACAAAATTACTCAAACTAGCAAAGAAAAGGGGTTGTAAAACAATCAATGGTATTGGTATGTTTCTTTATCAAGCAGCTGAACAATTCAAAATATTCACTGGAAAAGAAGCTCCACTGAATACGATGAGAAAAGTTCTGATGGAGAGTTTCATATGAATATTTTTGGAAATAAGTTTAAAATCATGACATGGGGGGAATCCCATGGTAAAGCAATTGGAGTGGTAATAGATGGTGTTCCCCCAGGTCTTGAGCTCTCAGTTGAAGATATCCAAAATGATCTTGATCGTAGAAAACCTGGACAAAGCGAAATAACATCACAGAGAAAGGAAAAAGATAAAGTTGAAATTCTTTCAGGTCTTTTTAACGGAAAAACAACTGGAACTCCTATCTCTTTAATGATTGAGAATGAAGATGTGGATTCGTCAACATATGAAGAATTAAAGGAAATATTCCGACCAGGACATGCTGATTATACGTACCAAATTAAATATAAAGGTTTCAATGATTATCGGGGTGGTGGAAGGTCTTCTGGGCGAGAAACAGCAACAAGAGTAGCAGGAGGCGCCGTTGCCCGAAAGCTACTGAAATCAAGGAAAATTTCTATTTTTGGATATGTGAAACAGATAGGCAATATTAAGGTCGATGTAATCAATTTTAGTGAAATAGAGAAGAATTCTCTACGATGCCCCGATATAAAAGTAGCTAAGAAAATGGAAGAATTTATCAAACAAATAAGGGATGAGGGAGAGTCTATAGGAGGAGTTGTAGAGATAGTAGTCAAAGGATGTCCCCCTGGAATTGGAAATCCTGTATTTGGGAAATTAGATGCCTACTTAAGTTATGCTCTCATGTCAATAGGCGCAGTCAAAGGAGTTTCAGTTGGCGAAGGTTTCAATGTAGCCAAGTTGAAAGGATCAGAAAATAATGATATGCTTGATAAAAATGGGTTCCTATCCAACCATGCAGGAGGTATCTTAGGTGGGATCTCAACAGGCCAAGATATAATTATACAGATCGCAGTGAAACCAACCTCGTCTATCTACAAATCACAGAAAACTACAACAAAAAATGGAAAAGAAACGGAAATTAGGATAAAAGGACGACATGATCCATGTATCTGTCCACGAATAGTTCCTGTTGCAGAAGCTATGGTAGCACTCGTACTAGCAGATTTAATAATCGCATGTTTATCAAATTCTCAATGAAATTTCCGTTTTTTATATGAATTTCTTTATTATTGTGATTAATTTTATCTATTTAATCGCCATATTGGTTTTTAAAGAACGAGAAAGCAAGACTGTTTAAAAAATGGATTCTAATACAATAGAAGATTCTGTCAGACGATCTCAACCAATCGAAAGAACTTGATGCGGACATAGATTAACGCATAATCCGCAACCATCGCATAAAGCATCGTTTATTTGTACATTTTTTTCTTCCAAAGTAACTGCATTATAAGCGCCGTCTCTACACGAAGTCACGCAAATCCCACATCCAGTACACTTCTCTGCATTTATAACTTTTGCTTTTATTGGAGGTTCAGTCTCAAAATTTGAAAACGGATGAAGATACTGCAATGATTTACCAATAAACTCATTCGTAGAATTGTAGCCTTTATTTTCCATAAAATTCAATAGATTCTTTTTCCAATTCTCTACAATTTTATACCCTCTCCACATTATTGCGGTGCATACTTGTACCGTTGTTGCTCCGACCATCATAAATTCAACAGCAGATTTCCAGCTATCAACACCTCCCAATCCCGATATCGGCAAATCAACAGTTTGTGCGATTTCTGCAACCACTCTTAAAGCAATGGGTCTGACTCCAGGACCAGAATATCCGCCAAAAGTGGATTTTCCTTGAGAACTAGGCATTGGAATTCCTGTTTCAATATCCACTCCTATTAATGATAACACGGTGTTAATTGCGCTAATAGCATCAACACCCCCATTTTTCGCTGCTTGAGCTATGACGGGTACGCTTGTCACATTCGGAGTTAATTTCACCATAACTGGAATTGAACAATTTTCTTTGACATTCTTTGCTATTAACGAAGTTAATTCAGCATCTTGCCCTATTAATGCTCCCATATGTTTCTCAGGTGACATGTGAGGACATGAAAAATTAAGTTCAAGCATATCAAGTTTAGTTTCTTCAACTATTTTTGTCAGTTTTACCCAATTTTCTGGATTAGAATCGGCCATGATCGATCCTAGTATTGGAGCCCCGGATTTTTTTGCAATGGCTATTTCTTTCTTCCAACGATCAAGGGATAATTCTGTAGCCATTTCAATGTTGCTCATTCCGATCATTTTCTTTCCTAACTTAAGAAACCCTAATCGGGGTCTCGTATTTTTATCTGGAACTAGAAGTAATGATTTTGTTACGGCACCACCCCAGCCATTTTTTTCAATGGCTCTTTTAATCTGACTACCATCTTTAGCTGGAGGTGCTGAAGACAGTAAAAAGGGATTCTCAAACTCGATACCTGCAAATTCTACTCTTAAACTGGGCACTAAAATCACACTCGGAAATAATTATATCTAAATTTGATCTCTAGAAAACTATAAAATTATTGTTATGTATATTTTTTCTCTAATTAAAAAGAGGTTAGTTGGAGCTATTTTCAGAATTGATTTGAAGATAAACTCAAAATTAACAATAATAGGAGTTTTTGAAATGGATTTAATTGTAAAAGGTGGAACACTTGTAACTGCTTATGAGAAATTCGTTGCTGATGTAGGTATAGAAAATGGTAAAATCAAAGCAATAGGAAATTTAGTAGCAGATAATGATACAGAAATCATTGACGCCACTGGCAAGTTGGTTTTACCAGGATTCATAGATGCACATGTTCATCTATCTCTCCCTTTTAGTGGAACAATTTCTGCTGATACTTTTGAAACAGGAACAAGAGCAGCTGCGGCAGGAGGAGTAACTACAGTTATTGATTTTGCAATACAATCAAAAGGTACTACTCTAAAAGAAACAATAGATAAGAGAAAAGCTGAAGCGGATGGGGAGGTAATTGTTGATTATTCACTTCACGGAGGGATCACTGATTGGAATGAACATACTAAAGCAGAATTGCCTGATATCATAAAAAAGGAAGGAGTTAGCTCTTTCAAAATGTTTATGATATACAAGAGTGAAGGATGGCTTACAACAGATCCAGTGCTTATTGATGCTCTCGAAGAAACGAAAAAACTAGGTGGAATGATCCAAGTTCACGCAGAATCTGTAGATTTATTAGATTCTCTGATTGCAAAACATCATAATAAAGAAGAAATGGACAAATTAGGTGCCTGGCTACATGTTGTTACTCGACCCAACATTATTGAAGCTGAAGCCATTCAAAGAGCTATTACATGGGCAGAGTATACAGGAGGACACCTATTTATAGTTCATATGTCTACTGGGGAAGGGGCAGAAATGGTTAAAGCTGCAAGAGATAGGGGAGTAAATGTCATAGCTGAAACCTGCCCACAATATTTGATACTGAATGAAGAGGTATTTAAGGGTGAAAATGGTCACTTGTTTGCTACTTGTCCTCAAATTAAAAGTAAGAAAGATGGACAAAGGCTTTGGCAAGGATTAGCGGATGGAAGTATTTCAACAATTGGAACTGATACTTGTACATTCAACACTGAACAAAAAGCTATGTGGAAAGGCGACTTCACTAAAATACCTTTTGGATTACCTGGTACAGAGCTAATGGTTCCATTACTTTATAATGATGGTGTAAAAGCTGGAAAAATTAATCTCAGAAAGATGGTCGAGGTTGGAAGTACCAATCCGGCAAAAGTGTATGGATTATATCCACAGAAGGGAACTCTTCGTGTTGGATCAGATGCAGACATAGTTGTCTTTGATTCTGATAAAGAAGTCACTGTGGATTATAAAAACATGGAAACTAATTGCGATTGGAATCCATTTCAGGGAAAACAACTGAAAGGTTATCCACATCTTACTCTTGTAAGAGGAAAAGTTGTAGGTAAAGAAGGCAAATGTATTGGTGAAAAAGGTTACGGAAAATTTGTAAAAAGAGGAACTTCTGGAAATTTTACTTGATATGATCCTTATTTCACTGTTCGATTAGATTAATCAAAAAAACACTTTAAATTAATAATTAAATTGAGATATTTGAGGAGTAACTGTAAATTGACAATTAGATTGAAAAACTTGATTGATGGAGAATGGGTTGATACTAAAACAGAGAATTATACTCCTGTGATCAATCCTGCAACCCAGGAAATTCTAGCGGAATGCCCTGATTCAAGTCTAGATGATGTAAATCGTGCAGTTAAAGCTGCTTCAAAGGCTTATCTGGAATGGCGAAAAACGCCTGTTATGAGCCGTACACGATACTTAATGACCTTTAAAAATCTGTTAGAGGATAATTTTGAAGAAGTATCAAAACTTGTTGTTAAAGAAGCTGGAAAAACACTAGATGAGGCAAGAGGGGAAGTCCGAAGAGGATTAGAAAGTATAGAGTTTGCTTTTAGTGTACCTTCCTTGATGACAGGTTTCAAAGTCGAAGATATTTCTTCTGGGATAGATGAAACTGCAGAAAGCCAACCAGTAGGTGTTTTTGCGATGCTAGCACCTTTTAATTTTCCATTTTTGGTACCTATGTGGTTTTTACCTGTTGCAATCGCTTGTGGTAACACCATGGTTGTCAAACCATCACCCACTACTCCCTTAACCATGGATTATGTATTTAAACTTTGGGAAGAAATTGACTTACCTGAAGGAGTAGTTAATCTTGTCCAAGGTGGTGTTGATTCAGCAAATGCACTAATGGAGCACCCCGATGTCAAAGGAGTATCATTTGTAGGATCATCTACCATAGGAAAGATCATTTATGAGAAATCCGCTAAATATGGGAAGAGAGTCCAAATTCAAGGGGGAGCAAAAAACTATCTGGCCGTTATGCCAGATGCTAATTTAAAAACAGCTATCCCAAATATAATGGGGTCTTTTTACGGTTGTGCTGGACAACGTTGCTTAGCAGGGTCAGTTGTTCTTGCTGTTGGAGATATTTACGAAAGATTAAAGGATGAATTAATAACTGCTACCAACAAACTCAAAGTAGGTTATGGTCTTGATGATGCTAGCCAAATGGGTGCAATTGTGACCAAGCAATCAAGAGAAAGAATTCTCGGGATGATTAACAAAGGAGTGAAAGATGGAGCAGAATTGTTATTAGATGGACGAGATCTAGTGGTTAGTGGATATGAGAACGGAAGCTTTCTTGGACCTTCAATTTTTGATAAAGTAACTCCTGATATGACACTTGCACAAGAAGAGGTTTTTGGTCCTGTTATGAGCATTATGCATGTCCCTGATTTTGAAACTGCTGTGAATACCATCAACGCCACTCGTTATGGAAATGCTGCTAGCATTTTTACACAGAGTGGTAGCTATGCACGTGAGTTTAAATATCGTGTTAATGCTGGAAATATAGGTGTTAATGTTGGTGTGGCTGCAGCTACCGCCTCTTTTCCATTTGGTGGTCAAAAAGAATCCTTCTTTGGAGATCTTCATGGTCAAGGCCCTGACTCTATCCGTTTTTATACAGATTACAAAGTTGTTATAGAACGATGGGTCTAGATAAGATAATATAATGACAAATGAGTGAAGTAGGTGTCTTTAACCCAATTTGGATCAATTCTCACATTTGCGGCTGATCTAGAAAATCGGCTAGCTGAATTTTATGAAAAAGCTTCAAAAGAAGGTGGAATTCATTCTGAAGAGTTTTCTAGAAGATCAAAGTCATGTATCAAACGTAAACGAAGGCTAGAAAGGTCTCGCCGGGAAAACGTTACTGAAATTACGCTAGAACCTATTGAAGGATTGAATACGGATGACTATCAATTAGATCTAACAAATAATATCCCTAAAAATGTTGATGCAATTGAAAAGCTGATTACACGCTTTTACTCTGATGTTATACCAAAGATCAATGTTTTAGAGTCGCGACGTGTATTAACCCGATGTCAAAAAGAGCACAATAATCATAATGTGTTATCATAAATGAAATTAAAGAATTTAAAAGTCTGGTGAATGAAAAATGGGCATGTCTCATGATGAAATGGTTGAAAAAAATAAGAAATTTACATTATCAAGTTGGAAAGCACAAGAAGGATGGAATCCAATCACATTAGAAAAAGCTGAAGGGGTCTATTTTTGGGACGTAACAGGGAAACGATTTCTAGACTGGTCGTCTCAATTAATCAATGTAAATATAGGACATGGAAACAAACATGTAAATCAAGCAATCCAGAACCAACTAGAGAAATTCTGTTACTGCATGCCCAGTATAGCTACTGAAGCACGAGCACGCCTGGGTGAAATGATTGGGGATATTGTGCCAATCAAGGACAGTAAAACATTTTTCACGAATGGTGGCGCGGAAGCGGTTGAAAATGCAATGAAAATGGCCAGATTGTACACAGGTCGTCAGAAAATTATAACCCGCTATCGCTCATATCATGGAGCTACTTTTGGAGCCATGTCCGCTGGAGGTGATCCTCGCAGGTTAGCTAATGAACCAGGAATTCCATGGATTGTTTACATCCATGGCCCATATGCCTATCGCAATCCAATTTACAAAGGAAGGACAAAAGAAGATGGGGAAAAGATCATAACAGAACTCATTGAAGAGACTATTCAATATGAGGGGCCTGAAAATGTCGCAGCAATTATGTTGGAAGGGTATAACGGATCAAGCGGTATCCTACAGGGTGGAAAAGTTTTTTGGGATGGTATTCAAGAAATCTGTGATAAATACAAAATATTGCTAATTATTGATGAAGTAATGAGTGGATTTGGTCGTACAGGAAAGTGGTTTGGGATTAACCATCAACCACAGGTTAAACCCGATATAATTTGTCTAGCAAAGGGTATAACAAGTGCTTATGTCCCATTAGGAGCAACAATTGTGTCAAGTAAAATTGCTTCATATTTTGATGATAATACTCTTTGGTGTGGTTTAACTAATAGCTCTCACACTCTTGCATGTGCGGCAGGTATTGCAAATATTGAAGTTTATCGACAGGAAAATTTAATTGAACGATCACGTGAAATGGGTAAGATTCTTCATTCAGAATTGTTGAAACTTAAAGAAAAGCATCTATCAATTGGTGAAATTCGTGGTCTTGGTTTGCATTTCGTCATCGATTTGGTCAAAAATAGGGAGACTCGTGAACCCATGAGTCCATTCAACAAGGCATTAACTGAACCAATGCAGAAAGTGGCAAAAAGCTTACAAGAAAATGGTTTGAGTACTTTTGTTAGGTGGAACTGGATTTTCTGTGCCCCTCCTTTGATTATCACAGAGGAACAAATTCAAGAAGGTATTAATATTATCGACAAAGCAGTATCTGAAGCAGATAATTTCTATCAAGAATGAAAGTGATTAATATGGCAAGAATGATAAAAAGTGGATTAATTCAATGTTCGCTACCTATTCACGAAGGCGAAGGTTCTATTGAGGAAATAAAGGATGCTATGTTTAATAAACACATCCCTTTCATTGAGGAAGCAGGTGAGAAAGGGGTACAAATCCTCTGTCTTCAAGAAATATTCAACACTCCCTATTTTCCTCCATCTCAGGATGCTAAGTGGTACTCGACAGCTGAAAAGATTCCTGATGGTCCAACTACTCAAAGATTACAGGAATACGCCCAAAAATATCAGATGGTAATTATAGCTCCAATTTACGAAGAAGATTTGCCAGGTGTGTTCTATAACACGGCAGTAGTCATCGATGCCGATGGCAAATACTTGGGCAAATATAGAAAAAATCATATCCCTCAAGTAGCAGGTTTCTGGGAAAAATTCTTCTTTAAACCTGGGAATCTTGGTTATCCTACCTTTGACACGAAATACGCCCGTATTGGTATATATATTTGTTATGATCGTCATTTTCCCGAAGGAGCACGATTATTAGCCCTCAACGGGGCTGAAATTGTTTATAATCCATCCGCAACGGTTGCAGGAGTGTCACAATATTTGTGGAAGTTAGAACAACCAGCTCATGCTGTTGCAAACGGATATTTCATGGGGTGTATAAACAGGGTTGGAGAAGAAAAACCTTGGAACTTGGGTAAATTCTATGGAAATAGTTATTTCGTCGATCCGAAAGGAAAAATCATTGTAGAAGGCAGTGAAGATAATGATGAGCTTATAATAGGAGAATTTGACCTAGACTTTATCAGAGAGGTCAGAACAAACTGGCAGTTCTTTCGAGATCGAAGACCAGAAACTTATGAAGAAATGACCAAAATATGATTCTGAAAATTATAGGATATCAGACGGATTCAACAATTTAAGTATTTGATTTTCTAAACTCCCAAAATAGGCTGGAAAATTTGGTAAACTACAATCCAAAAGGAGAATAGAACATGGCTGATAAAAAGAAGTTAGTATGTGTCAGTTTTATTTCATTATTAACAATAACTTATTTAATAATCTTTAAGCCTAATTTTTCTTCTAACTTTGTAGAATCTGGGTTAAAAAGTGATAACCCCAATCCGTTTATGAATGTAGAATATACAGATGACATACCGTATGGTATCACTTTAATCGGTGCAGATAAAGTTTGGAATCGAACAAGTGGTTCTCCAGAAATAGTAGTTGCAGTTCTCGATACTGGACTTGATATTAATCATTCTGATCTAGAAAATATTGTTTGGAATAACACAAATGAAAAGCCAAATAATGGAATCGATGATGATAATAACTCCTATATCGATGATTGCCATGGATGGGATTTTGTTCACAATAATAATGATCCATTCAATCTTTCCATTTATAGCTCTGGTTCTAGCTTAGAAAGACATGGGACACATGTCTCTGGAACAATAGCAGCTCGTTTGAACAATTTTGGAGTCGTTGGAGTTGCTCCTAATGTTTCTATTATGCCCCTTCGAGTAGTAAATGAAAGTAACTTGAACCCAGATATCCTCGTTGCTGAAGCTATTCGTTATGCTACCGATAATGGAGCTAACATTATTTCTATAAGTCTCGGTATTTATGATGAGGAAATCACCAATTCTACTTCTTACCAACTCGTTGAAGACGCGTTACAACATGCTTTTTCTATGGGAGTACTCATCGTGGCTTCTGCAGGGAATGATTATCCTGATGGGCCTGTTACTCGACCTGCAAATAATGACAATGTAATAGCAGTTGGTGCAATTAATTCTGCGAAAGCTATTGCATCCTTTTCGTGTCAAGGTCCAGAAATTGATGTTGTTGCTCTAGGTGTTAAAGTTAATTCTACAATCCCTTATAACACTTTTGGTTTTTCATCGGGTACTTCAATGGCCGCCCCGCATGTATCAGGAGCTTTAGCACTTATGCTTAGTTATGACCCCACTTTAAATAATACTGAAGCTCGTATGATACTACAACAAACCGCGGAAGATCTAGGTACACCTGGTCGAGATGATCTTTATGGATTTGGATTAATCAATTTAACTCGTGCTTTTGAATACATTGACGAAATGCACTCTACTTCAACATCAACTGAACCAACAACTTCTTCATATACAACTATTTCCTCAACAACTACAGAAATCACAACAATATCCACATCGACTTCGGATACAACAACCACGGATGAATCACATTCAGAAACCACAAATACATCTTGGATAACTTCTAAAACAACAACCACGGATGTTATCTTATTCTATTTATGTATAGTCATCATCCTTCCTCTAGGTGTTAGGTACCAACGTCGAAGAAATAGAAGCTAATGATTATTCGAATGAACATCGTGAGTAGGAATCTCAAGTGAATGAATCTTACTCAAAATATAGAGAAATAGACATCATTTAGAACATATGTACTAAAGAGAGAGAGAAAATCTTTCTTTGAAGAATCATTATTATCATCGATAATAAAGTTCGGAACTAAATTTTTTTAATATTTTAACAATTTTGACGAATTGAGTGCAGAGTCTTGGAATTTATCGTCTATTTTTTACTTTTTCTCGTGAGTATCGGTATCGGAATTTTAGGAGTAATAGGAGGATTTGGTGGGGGAGTATTTCTATTTCCAATTCTAATTATTGTTGGATTTCCTATAGAAGTTGCAGCAGCTAGCTCACTTGTCTCCATATTTCTCCCTTCACTTCTAGCATCAATTCATAATTATAAAAGAAATGAGATAAATTTCAGATTAGGGATAGGATTGGAGATACCTACGGCCATTGGAGCAATAATTGGCGCGAATTTAACGATCATTCTTCCTTCTGAAGTTATTCGTATAATTTTTGGATTTGTTTCATTACTTATTGCAGGTCTAATGATTAAAGACCTTAAAACTGAACATATTGAAAATAAAAAGCGGAATATTTGGTTCAATCGATTACTGAAGTTTGGACCTAAATTGACTTACAAGAATGGCCAAGAGTCTGCCACTGCAGGGATTTTCTTCTTAATTCTCGCAGGTGGGGTGAGCGGATTATTAGCTGGAATGTTTGGTGTTGGAGCGGGTTGGATAAAAACCCCGTTGATGATTGTAGGTTTCGGAGTGGCTTCAAATATTGCATCTGCTACTGCTACATTCATGATTATTATTACTTCTGCAGTTGGGGGATTCACTCACTTTCTTCATGGAAATTTAGATATATTATTCATCCCTTTAACCCTAGGCTTGCTCATTGGTGCCCAAATTGGTTCTAAAATACGTGATCGCATTAATACAAAGATCGTAACGTATATTGTGATAATTTCTCTTATTCTAATTTCTCTCACTATGTTTGGAATGATATTCATTCTAAAATGAAGAGCATAGAATAATCTACAAGACAATCGAAAATAAAAACAAACGAAAATCAGGCATTCTTAAATAAGGAGAAAAAGGGATAACATATGTCAGCACAGGAATTCTTCTCAGAAGTCAAAGAACACTTTTTAGCAATGAAAGATGTCAAAAAGCAAGGGCAATCACTAAAATGTAAGAAAAAAATGTTTGTCATGCTTAGTAAAGGGAATTATGTTGTGAAACTTCCAAAAGAAAGAGTTGAAGAGCTCCTTACCTCAGGAGACGGGCTTTCTTATGATCCTGGAACAGGTAAGACGATGAAAGAATGGATTATCATTCCTATAGATTCCAAAGAAAAATGGATTGAATATGCTCAAGAGGCAAAAGAATTTGTTAAAACTCTGATTAAATGAACCAATTTCTAGCCAGAAAATCCTCCCTATTCTACTTCATTCTTTAATATACCATTCTAAGGGTACTTTACTCACTTTTTCTGTCCCTTTTGGCATATGAACTGCCTTTCCAAAAGGTCGTTTTTTGAGTGATCCTGACAATGTCTTTTTTATTCTATCAAAAGCTAGATCTGTATATTTTTTTTCCTTGTCAACTCCAATAACCCTTCTTTGATGTAGTATCCCTGCAATTAGACTTGAACCTACTCCAACAAAAGGATCGAACACATAATCCTCTTTATCAGACAGTGCTAATAATAATCGCTCAACTAGTTCAATTGGAAATTGACACGGATGAATGGTTTTTTCAGGATGATTAGATTTAACATTAGGAATATTCCACAATTCATTTTCCCAATCTCTTTTTAAAATCTCCCATATATCAGAAGGATTTTTACCTAAGGGATTTCCTGAGGGTTTTCCTTTATTTACACCGTGATAAGATCGCTTTCCAGGATATTTTTGAGGGATACGGACCGGATCAAGATTAAATTTGTATTGATCTTCTTTCGAAAACCAAAGTATTGTTTCATATCTTCCAGAAAATCTCTTTTTACAATGCAAACCATGACCAAAATGCCAAATTATTCTATTTCTAAGCTTAAAACCTAATTTCTTAAAGATATGATAAAAGTATACATCGAGGGGAAAAATTTCACCTTGATTGACATGATTTCCTGTTTCCCAGCAGATATTTCCATCAGGAGTTAATATTCTATGACATTCCTTAATAATATCTGATTGCCATTCTAAATATTTTTCAAATTTTATTCTATCTTCATAAGGTTTACCAATGTTATAAGGTGGAGAAGTAACTACAAGGGTAACCATCTTGTCTGGAATACTTTTTATGAATTCTAATACGTCAGAATGACCTAAAATTATATCATATCCAGATTTAAACTTTATATCATATATTATCTTTTTTTTATGAAGTTCAACCTCAGTAGGAAATTTTGAATTGGGCTTCTGATCAATATTTAGGAATTCCTCCATTTCAAACATTTCCTTTCTAAAATTAATTTTATTCTCATTATATACTACTTTATTATATTCTTTCAATTATTATTACTTTTATCATATTCTAAAAGAAATTTTAATATTTCACCTTTTGTTTCTAAACTATGAGTGTGAAATGAAGAACGCGGCACGTAAAACAGAAAAAAATACGTTTTTTCGAACTTTATATGGTTTAATACTACTGGCTAGACCTGTAGATGGAATCATTGTTGGCAGCACTGGTGTTTTGGGAATGATAATTAGCCTTCGTGTTGCTCCATCCTTCACTCAGATGATTATGGGAATCCTTGGGGGAATTCTCTTACTTGGTGGCATGGATACTTTTAATGATTTCAAAGATATTGAATCTGATAAGATTTCCAAACCTTGGCGTCCTATACCTCAAGGTAGAGTAAAACTTCGTGTGGCATTCATTGCTGCTATTGTGGAAACGATTTGTGCAATAGTAATAGGAATAATCTTTTTTGAAACACAGGCTTTATTTTTGGGATTTATTGGAATAGGCCTTGCTATAGTGTATTCTAAATGGTTAAAATTCTATAAAAGATCTTATCTTATGAAAAACCTTATAGTAGCTCTTAGTTTATCGTTAGCATTGATCACAGGCGTTATCGCTGTTAATCTAACACCTTCTCTTGATTTCATATTCCTAGTAGTCCAAATTCTTGTATTCATATCTGCATTTATTTTTGAAATCCATAAAGACCTTGGAGATATCCAAGGGGATATAGCTCAAGGTGTAAAGACTATTCCAACTCAGTTAGGAATAGATAGAACAGTGCAAGTCCTTGTTTTGGGGTATTTTCTTGCCTGGGGTGTTGCGTCATCCTTTTTAATTATTTTAGGGAGTGATCCTCTTTATCTCGGAATTTTATTTTTAACAGCAGTCTTACTTATATTCGTCCTCTATCTTCTTGTTAAAAAACCAGAAAGTACAGTTGAGCTGACACGACAGATTACTACAATTGTCATGGGAATGATCCTTCTTGGGTTAGCTAGGCTTATCCTGTTGTAAATCATTACTGAGAAATAAATATTCAATTCTGCTGAAATTCATTCTCTATCGTAATCAGATTCAGAAATCATTTTCTTAGCTCCCCTGATATGATGGGCGAAGGTTGCTTCATCATAAGATGGGGATGGTGAAGCTAGAAGTTGCATTACACCACTTATACGATAACCATTACGTTGTAAAGCGTCAATTAATTCACGATCAATTGAAGGACATAGAAAGGTATAATGAATTATATTATCAAAGGAAAAAATATAGCGTTTCCATAGTTCAGAACCTTTAGGTAAACGTGCGATTGTTTTTTCTCTTATTTCCATCCAATTTTGGGAAATAGCATCTCTCATCTTATCGAGGAACGAATCCATTTTATTTTCTTCTTGAATGATAGTTCGAAAAGAAGTAACTATCGCCATTGGGTAATAAGGAGTATCTTCTTGCAAAGTGTAATAATCTCTTATTGAAGATGGAGTTAAGGCGAACGGTACAACCATAAAGTAACCATGTACTATTCCTAGAACTTTTCTAGTATTGGTGTCTTCGGCCCAAAGAGAAAATAATCGGGAACTTCGTTCATCGATGTCTGGGATCTCTTTTGACCAGATATGAATGTTTGTGAAATCACAGGCCCATGGTCCGAGTTGTTCAAAAACAGAAGCTAATTCAATTCCTCGACCCGAAAAAAATTTTTCAACAATACCAATATTTTCGAGTTCTGTCATTCTTTCGACATCTATCGGTTTCTTTCGACCGTTGTATATTTTTATATTGAATAAAGGCATTTTTATTCCCCATTGTAAAAATCCAAAAGGTAGAGTGAAATTGATAATAATAGGAAGGTATCAATAAACTCCTATAATTAATTTTAGATAAATGACATTGACATCTAAATATCCTCAGATCGAGCCTTATTTCTTATGCTAATTAAAATTTGAGTAAGGATATTGGAGAGATTAAACGAATGTATATAAGACCAAAATTTCGTGGAAAAGGATTTTAATCATAAATTTACACGAATTAATCTTTACATCATAAATAGTTGGTAATATTAATGAAATTCTTTATATAATTCCTTTGGACAGGTAACTTTTGAGTAAAATGGGATTGGATCGGTTATTAGAAAGGGAAGGTCTATCTGGTGAAGATAAAAAAATAATAAAAGAAGCGATGAAACAAATAAAAAATAACAGAGAAGAAATAGAATCACTTACAAAAGAGATTGAATTAACGGAAAATACATTCAACAGTTTAGGAGATACTCTATACATATTTAGTATAGAAGATGGACAATCTCTTAAATGGAATAAAAATTTCAATCAGGTTTCAGGTTTTAGCAATGAAGAAATCCAATCAATGAAACCAGCTGATTTTTATCTAGGCGAAGATCTTCATCGAATGGAAGAAGCCACGAAAGAAGTACTACAGAAAAGTCATAGCTTTTTAAGAGCATCACTTATTACTAAGAGTGGTAAACAAATTCCATACGAATATAATGGTGTCCTTTTAAAGGATTACAAACAAAAAACCGATTGTATTTGTGTCATTGGTAGAGACATATCTGAACGCCTCCGAATGGAGAAAGCCGAGGTGAAATTAATAACTAGTGAGCAGATTTTTACACAATTTATGGATCATGTCCCTGCAGCAGCATTCATTAAAGATAAAAATTTGGTGACTTTGTATGCAAATAGATATCTGAGAGATGTCTTTGGAGGAGAGAAATGGATCGGAAAATCAACAACAGAATTGTTCCCAGAAGAAATAGCAAAACAAATGATAGAGGCGGATAAAAGAGCACTAAAAAATGGGCTTCAGATCGCAATTGAAAAGGTAATGGATATAAGCGGTAATCTGAACACATACCAAACATTCAAGTTTCCCATCAAGAGGAAAAAACAAACAGATTTGCTTGGAGGCCTCGCATTTGATATAACTAAACGTCAACAAATAGAAATAGCATTACGTGAAAGTGAGGAACGATATCGCCGGTTATCAGAAGCATCTTCTGAGGGTATCGTAATCCACGATACAGCGAAAATAATTGATGCAAATCAAGCCTTTTTGAAGATGTTTGGATATGATTTTGCAGAGATCATTGAAATAAGTGGTTTTGATTTAATTTCACCTAAAGATCGTGAAAAAGTGCAGAAAGACATTCTTTCTGGAATTGAAAAACCCTACGAAGCAATAGGACTCAAGAAAGATGGTACATCATTTCTAATTAGAGTCCACCCCAAATCCATCCCCTACGAAGGTAGTATGGTTAGAGTTGCTGGAGTAAGAGATATCACAGAACAAAAGAAAATTGAGGAACAACTACAATCTCAAGCAGATCTACTAAAATATGTTTCCGACGCAATAATCATGACTGATTTGGATTTCAAAATCACAGGTTGGAATAGAACTGCAGAAATTATGTATGGTTGGCGAGAAGAAGAGGTACTTGGAAAAGAGGTTGGGGAGTTATTACAGCAGAAATTACCATACCATCAAGAACAAGATGTAGTAAAGGAATTTCTTGCAAAGGGAATTTGGAGAGGAGAGGCAATTCATCAACAAAAAGACAATAAAATTATCAACGTTCTTGCTTCAGTTACACTAGTAAAAAATAAGGATGGTAAACCTATAGCGGTTTTAGCAGTTAATAAAGATATTACTGAACTTAAACAAACGGAAAAGACACTACGACAAAGCGAAAACTATCTTAAAGAAGCACAAATTATAGCGAAACTTAGCTATTGGACCTTAGATCCCGAAACCGAAGAAGTGACAGGTTCAGATGAATTATTCCGAATTTTCGGCCTAGCCAGAACCGAAGCTACGCTAGCTAAGTTTGCTGAAGTAGTTCACCCAGAGGATAGAGAATACGATCTTTATCATATTCAAAGGGGAATAGAACATGGTATACCATGGGATATTGAACATAGATTACTCTTAAAAGACGGAGTTGTTAAATATGTACACGCAAAGGGAGAAGCAGTTACTAACAAATCAGGAAAAGTTATTCACCTGATTGGTACCGTCCAAGATATCACTGAACGAAAAGAAACAGAGGAAATCAAGAAAGAATTAGAGGAGCGGAGAGAGAACTTTATCTATATGACAAGTCATGAACTACGAACACCCTTGACAGTTTGTATTGGTTATTGTGAATTTCTTCTAAAAAATTATGTCTCTCTATCAAATGATCAAACGTTAAAAACATATAATTCTATTAGAAGGAATCTAGGTAGATTGGAAAAACTAGTTACTGACGTTAAAACAACAATCCAACTCGATCAAGGTTTTTTTCAAATAGAGAAACAGAATATTGATTTTTGTGATTTTTTTGAAGAACTTTTAGACCCGTACAAGTATCGATTAGGGAATGTTTTTTCCTTTGAATCGTGTAATGAAGGTATGAAAGTTACTTTCAATGGAGATGAAGAGAGATTAAAACAAGCTTTTGAGAATGTGATTGAAAATGCTATTGAACAGACATCAATAGCTGATAGAAAGATATTTGTTAAGATTAAATCAACAACTAGTAAAATTGAGGTATCTATTCATGATAACGGAGCGTGTATTGAATCCCATAATCTTGAAAGTATTTTTGAGCAGTTTGTAAGTATACCTACAGATATGTCAGTAAGTGGAACAGGAATTGGCCTATATTTAACACGAGAGATCATCACTGCTCATGAAGGAACAATTATCGCTTCGAGTCCTGGAGTAGGTAAGGGAGCAACATTCACAATTGTGATTCCAATAGGAGAAATACCATAGTCAGATCGTTATTTGTTGTATAGCATGGTACTTATTGTAGTTATTTCTAGATAATTTCTTCAAAGTGATTTATCAAAACTGACAGATGAGCTTCATTTGGATAAAAATTTGTTTCACAACCAGGGATTTGCTGAACCATCGTACGAGCCATAGATACTGGGACATTTGCATCCAATTCTCCGTGATAGGTAAAAACTTTTGTTTCTATAGGAATTTTTTCGAGTTTAAACCCCCAAGGTTTAGTATATAAAATAAAATCATGAGCAGGACCTTTGGAACCTTGTTTAAATGCTTCAGTTGTTTTTTTTATCATCCTATCAACTATATATGGATTTAATACCACTTCTTGATCGGGGAGTGGAAGATTCATGTTGAGTTACTTCAATTTATTAATTTCATTTATTAATGTTTAAAAGTCAACAATTAATACCATATTATAGTTTCGTTAACTCTTTAATTTTACAAAACAGATGGAGGATTTTTAACAATGGCTATAGTTAATTGTTGGGATTATAAAAATTGTGGAAGACAACCACAAGGAGGAAAAACAAAAGAATTGGGGATTTGTCCGGCATCTCAAGAAACTAGATTAAATTCAGCAAACGGAGGCACCAATGCAGGTCGAGCCTGTTGGGTTGTAGCTGGAACATTTTGTGGAGGGGAACCACAAGGAACATATGTTCAAAAGATCAATAATTGTTCAGAATGTGATTTTTATCAGCATGTTAGAGAAAAAGAAGGCTCTAACTATATAAAAACTCAAGGTTTATTAGCAAGAATGAAATCCTGAAAATATTTATATTAAAAAGACTCTCTACTTGAGAATTTCAAGTATGTTATTTATCAAAACTGACAAATGAGCTTCATTTGGATAAAACTTTGATTCACAACTTGGAATCTGTTGACTCATAGTACGAGCCATGGATACTGGGACATTTGCATCCAATTCTCCGTGATAGGTAAAAACTTTTGTTTCTATAGGAATTTTTTCGAGTTTAAACCCCCAAGGTTTAGTATATAAAATAAAATCATGAGCAGGGCCTTTGGAACCTTGTTTAAATGCTTCAATTGTTTTTTTTATCATCCTATCAACTATAAATGGATTTAATACCACTTCTTGATCGGGGATTGGTAGACTCTTGTTAAGTTTTTGGAAATTCTTCTCCCACCATTTTCTGTTTTCAGCTGTAGCCTTACGTCTCATCATGAGCCAAAGAAGAAAATTGTAGAGCCATGGAAAACGTCGAGCCAATATGAGCTGATTTTTACCACGTGAACCCATCCCTGTTTTATCTAATTCATATGGGCCTAACCCAGATACAACACAACATCTTCTCAATCGTTTTGGAGGGATTTTATAGGCACAAGCTAGGGCATAAGGTCCACCCCCACTTCCTCCTATTATCGAAAATTGCTTTTTAGCAAGTCCAATGTGATTAGCTAACTCTAATAGGTCATTAGGAAGATCTAAAATCTGTCGATCAGACTGGTAATCAGAGAGTCCCATTCCAGGACGATCAATACATATTAATCGTACCGCTAAATCCCTCACTTTATCCTCCTCAACAAAAGCTGCTTCAAGACGACTTCCGAAGCTACCATGAATATAAAAAACTGGTTTCCCAGTTATATCTCCATATTCTGAGTAACCTAAGTTACGTCCATCAGATAATTTCATTATCTGAGAAGTTAGATCTTTTTCAGCTCTCATTTTCATCATTCTGTAAAGTCATTAAAGGCCTAATTGATCTAGCTCTGTTTTGACGTTTTTCATTTTCTCTGGAGTAAGATACCAATATTTCCAAAAGATAACACTAGCAACAATAAGAGCTAAAGCTGGAACTAAAGTGAAATGAGTCATAATGCCCCATTTTGCCAAATCATTTTGTGTAGCTGCAGCAGGATCAAATTCAGTTATTGTATGAATTACAGCTAAAATGCCGAATTGAACAACCGTTATTAAACGAGCAAAGAAATTCCAATTACCTGAATATATTCCTTCTTTTCTTGTCCGGTGTCTTAATGCTGATTCGTCAAAAAAGTCTGCTTGAACCGGAATGCTGGATATTATTGCAATACTTCCCACTATCCCATAAAATGCTGATCCTAACATTACTACTAGTAAATTTATCTGGATGGGGAACAGCCCATAACTAATAAACATCAATAAAAACGGAATAGGAGTCAAAATAAGACCAACTTTAAATGCTTTTACATGTCCAACTCTCTTAATGATCCAAAAATAAATTGGAATAAAAAGCAGAGTTGTTATTGCAAATGGTGCATTGAGAGTCCTAGTAAAAGCTTCTTCCTCACCTAATATATGTTCCACGTAGTATGGAATTGATAAAGCTAGCATAGATGAGGTTAAAGTGATGCAAAAGGTGTAGATAGCAAAAATATTGAATGATCGCTCCTGATAGGATTGCTTTAGATTATTCATGAATTCAACGCGAAAACTCGGTTTCTCGTCGGTTTCTTCTCGAAAATATGATTCTTTTAATTCTTCACTTTCCCTTAAACCGAAAATTGATAATGAAAAGGAAATCAGCATAACAATTGCTAGAATAGGGCCATTACTCCAAAGGAACTAGGATCATCAGTTAAAAAACTGGGAGCTACTAGTAATCCAATTAGAGGCCCAAGAATTAAAAATAACTGAGAAAAGGCGGAGGCTTTCAATCGGTCATCCTTTGATCTAAACTTAGTGGGAAGAAGAGCACGATAATTAACGAAAATCATTGAATAAAAACCATCGTAAAACGAAAGAAAAACTAAAAACCACAATAATGAAAGAAAACCACCCCCAATTTCAACACTTGGAGGTGAAAAGAAAAGAATAACAGCAAACAAGATGCCTACACACCCAACAGCAAGCCAGGGAAATCGTTTTCCCCAACGCTTTGTGAATCGTGTATTTTTATCAGAAAGAAAACCAATAAGAGGGTCATTAATCATATCAAAAGCTGTATAGAAAATTGTCGCTAAGAACATCAAAACAATATTAAGTCCAATTGTTTCTTCATAGAATTTTGGATACCATTGTGTTACTGCATAGTTCATACCATTTAAGCCTAGAAGTAATACCCCAAAGGATAAAAAGGTTGGGAAAGAATGTTTTCCTTCACCTCCGGTTATTTGAGTGGTTGAATCAGGATTTTCGCTCATTTGTTTTCACACCATGTTTTGATAAGAATGATAATGAATAGATGATTGCCCAAAAAATTCCTTTTAACAATTTCTCTTTATTCGAAACAGAATTAGAAAAATTAAGCATGCAAAGATATAATTTTCAAATTTCTTATGAAATTCTCAACGAATATGCAACATATGTAAATGATCTGCAATTCAAGTCAGGGGGTTCATTCTTCAAACCATTGAGGGAGTTCGACGATAAAGGTTGATCCTTGATTTTTTCCCCCACTATGGGCAGTTAAAGTTCCCCCATGAGCTTCACAAATAATCTTGGAGATGTAGAGGCCAATCCCTGTACCACTAGATGTTAGTTCTGTTCCAATACTCACGAATTGTTCAAATATTCTTTCTAAATCATTGGGGTCTACTCCCACACCTGTGTCGACTATTGAAATTTGGATAGTATTTGCCAATACTTCTGATGTAATGATAATCCTCCCATCATCAGGAGTATGTTTATTGGCATTATCCAAGAGATTATCTAATACCTGTCTAATGCGGTCATAATCGATATTAAGGAATACGGGTAATTTAGATTCTACTAACCTTTGGATTGAGAACTTATTACCATAAAGCTCGAAATAAGGTTGAATTGATGTTTCGAGGAATTTGGAAAAGGGAATAACACTTTTTTTCACATCAAAAATTCCTTTTTCCATCCGAGTAATATCAGCTACTCCTTCTATAAGGCGCTCAAGTCGAAAAACACTTCGCGAGATAGCTTGAATAGCTTGGGATCGACGAATTGATTCAACTTTTTCAAGGTTTTCTTTGAGAAACTCCGTGTAGCCTTTTATTACAGTAATAGGTGTCCGTAATTCATGAGAAGTCATGGAAACAAAAGCTGATCGTCTTTTCTCCAGGTCTTCTTTGGTTTTTTCTGCTCGTTTACGTTCGGTGGTGTCTGTTGTAATAAGTCCTAATCCGTCCCCTACTTTGAAAGCTTTTAAACTAAAGTATCTATCACCAAATTTAGGGTCTGGAATCATGTTATCCCCACTAAAAGGTTCTCCTGTTCTTATAACTTCCATAAATTTGTCATAAGTTCCTGTTTCTTTACTAGTAGGATTTATATCTAGGAGATTCATACCGATTACTTTGTTGGGGTCAATTCCCAGCTCGTTTATCTCTCTCTGTGCCAATAAATTCAAATCAATGAAATTTAATTTCGAATCAAAAAGACTAAAATTTTCTGTAGCAGCATCCATAAAAGCCCGTAGCTTTTCTTCGCTTTCTCGCAATTCTTCCTCCGCCTTTTTACGTTCAGTGATGTCAATCGCGGTTGCTACCATGAATTGAGGTGTTCCATTTTCATCGGTGATAAGTGTCCCATTCATTGAAGTGGGAAAGACCGTATTGTCTTTACGTTTATGCCAAACCTCTTCTGCAATAAAGCTACCTTGTTGTTCCAATTGTTCTTTTAATTGGAGCACATTTTTCATTTGTTCCTCAATATGAAGAATTGAGAAGTTTCTACCAATAAGATCATCTGTAGCATATCCGTGAATTTTAGCAAATGACTCATTTGCATATGATATATCACCTTGCATATCAATAATCCCAACACCATAACCTGCGTTGTCAGCAATCGTTTTGAACTTCTTTAATTCCTCTTCTGCTTTTTTACGCTCTGTAATGTCTTCAGCTGAACTAAGTGTACTAACAATCGCACCATTTTCATCTCTAATTACAGTATTATTCCACGCAACTAATTTCTCCTTACCATCCTTGGTCAGAACACTACCCTTAACATATTTAAATGGTTCAAGAGTTCCTGCCATTAAAGAATCAAAAATCTTTGTGATTTCAGCCTTTCTTCTTTGGGGTATAAAATTATCAACCCAATTCTTCCCAATAACATCCTCTTCGTTATAACCAAGAAGCTCACAACCCTTTTTGTTAATAAGTGAAACTCTTCCTTCTCTATTTAGCGAAAGAATTATGACACCTACAACATCTAAGTAGTGTTGAGCTCTATTTTTTTCTCTCGTTAGTTCTTTTTCTAAATGCTTCTGTTTTGTGATATCTCTGAAATAACTCTCAATGATTCGTTCATTTGTTTCTTCATCATGAACAAGTATCACATTTGATAGTCCATGAATTAATGCACCATCTTTATTCACAAAACTTACTTCATAATTATTGAGATAACCGTCTTCCATCAGTTTTTCTAGGGCGATTTTTCTTTTACTCAATTTTTGATCAGCATAGATATCCTTAACAGTCATTTCTCGCATTTCAGCTACACTATAGCCTAAAATATCTTCGACAGCAGGATTAACGGATAAAATTTGTCCTGCAGGTGTAGACTTGAAAATTAATTCTTTTGTTGATTCATAAAATCGCTTATATTCCTTCCGATTTTTTTGTAGATGATCCATCACAATCTGTTTGACATCTGAAGGGACATCGTCCCTCTTAAGAATTTGTTCCAACTGAACTTCGGCCATTATTAGCACGATCCAAGATTAATGTGGCTATAAAACCAAATCGTTATAATTTTAATTAAATTTCGACTTAATTTAATGACGATATACTGAATAAAAGCATTTAACATACTTAAATACTTGTATTTATTAAGCATAAATACTCACAATGTTTTTTTGATTGAAAAAATCACCCCAAATAAATAGAATAATATCAGGTGCCTATAGGAAAGATAATGATGCTAATTTATGACAATATAAGTCACATAGACTGTATAAAGACTTTTGAATTCTATATCCCTCCTTATATTACCAAAGAAATCAGTTTTTCAAGTCACTCTGATCGCTCTTCAAACCATCGAGGAAGTTCGACGATAAAAGTTGCTCCTTGATTTTTCCCCTCGCTATGGGCAGTTAAAGTTCCCTCGTGAGCTTCACAAATAATTTTGGATACATAGAGACCAATACCTGTCCCACCAGAAGCCTGGTCTGTTGTAATACTCACAAATTGATCAAATATTCGTTTTAAATCATTAAATTCGATACCAACACCTGTATCAGATACCTCTATTTTGATTGTGTTTGATAAAACAGTTGGTGAAAAGACAATCACTCCATCTTCAGGAGTATTTTTGTTGGCATTATCCATAAGATTATCTAATACCTGTCTAAGACGATCAATATCGATATTAAGATATACTGGAGTTTTAGACTCAAGAGTTCCATGAATTGAAAACTTTTGCCCATAAAGTTCTTTATAGGGCTGTGTCGATTCTTTGAGGAATTTGGAAAAGTCACAGATGCTTGGATTCAACTCAAAAATTCCTTGGTCCATACGAGTGATGTCAGCAACCCCTTCAATTAGTCGTTCCAACCGCAAGACATTTCGCGAAATAGATAGAATGGCCTTAGCTTTACGAATAGAATCAACGTTTTCAATATTTTTATTGAGAAAATCGGTGTATCCTTTGATTACTGTGATTGGGGTGCGAAGTTCATGAGAAGTCATGGAAATAAAAGCTGATCGCTTTTTCTCTAGGTCTTCTTTGGTTTTTTCTGACAATCTACGTTCGGTGATGTCTCTGAAGATACCCATCATAAAAGATTTTCCCCTCAAGATTATAGGAGATGAGCTAATATCTGCGTAAAATATTCGGCCATCCTTTCTTTTTACAGGGATATCCCTAGCAATATTAATCTCCCCTCGCGCTTGCTTTTCAAACTGATCAATAATATTGGGCAGATCTTCTTTTGGATGAATATTCATAACTCCTAAATTTTCAATCTCTTCATGAGAAAAACCAAGCATATGACTCATTATATCATTACTAATATGGAATTTTTTACTTTCTGGATCAACCAGGAGTATCCCATCGGTTGCATTGTCAAATATTGCTCTGAATCTATGTTCAGACTCTCTTAAGGCCTCTTCATCTCTTATCCTGCCTATTACATATCTGATTTGATTTGCGATGGCTTCAAGGGAATTTCGGGTATTCTTTGAAATCTCCTCATGAGTATGTGAAGCAACATTTAGAACAGCAACAACTTTTCCATCAAACAGGACTGGAATGACTCCTATTGAGAGTAACCCTTCTTTAACTTGGGTTTTATCTAATTGAGATGGAGTCACTTGTCTAAAAGGGGCATAAATTGATTCACCTTTCATAACTAATTTGAAGCGAGGGTCATTCATATCAATGGGAGATACACTCTTTACAAAACTTTTTGATAACCCCACATGACATGCTAAATACAATATTCCAATGTTTTGGTCGATAAGATAAATCTCCCCTGAATCAATTTCCTCAATCTTGATCGTTGCCTGTAGTATATAGTTTAGAGCTTCCGTCAAGTTGTCAGTGGAACTTAAGGCGATGCCCAGATCACGTTGCACTTTCATTAATTCTTCCATCAGTTTACGTTCAGTGATGTCGTGAATTGTTCCCTGCGTAATAGAATTACCAGAATCGTCAATAATGTTTTGAATACGTCCAACAACCCATCTAATTTGACCATTTTTGTGTATAATGCGATGTTCGATTTCAGTATCGAGAGAAGGTTTTGATGACAGCTTTTTTGTTTCCTCAAGAAATTGAGGTAAGTCATCTGGATGTATCACTTGATCCCATGTTGGTTGTCCTGCGATAAACTCCTCCTCGGTATAACCTGTTATTTCTTCCGCATTACCATGGAAGAAGACTGGCGTGAAACCACCCCCCCCACGAAAAGCTATACCTTGAAAATTTTCTACAAAGAACCTATATTTCGCCTCGCTTTCAAGTAACGCTTCTTCTATTTGTTTATGTTCGGTAGTGTCTTTCGCAAAAACTCCTAATCCATCCCCTACTTTGAAAGCTTTAGCCTTTAAGTATCTATCGCCAAATTTAGGATTTGAAACGATGTCAACTACACTAATGGATTCTCCTGTTCTGATAACATGTAAATATTTGTCATAAATACCTGTTTCTTTACTAGTAGGATTAATATCTAGGAGATTCGTCCCAATTACTTTTTTGAGGTTAATTCCTTGTTTACTTAGCCAGTTCCGTGCATGTAAATTCATATGTACAATTCTTAATTTTGAATCGAAGAAAGTAAAATTAACAGGAACAGCATCCATAAATACCCTTAGCTTATCTTCACTTTCTCGTAGGTCTTTCTTAGTCTGTTTGAATTTAGTAAATTGCTCTGTACTTCTCCTAGAGATTTCTTCCTCTTTTTGGTTTTCTTGCAGATGATTAATCACAATCTGTTTGACGTCCGAAGGGATATCGTCCCTCTTAAGAAAATGTTCCAACTGCGTTTTGACCATAATTTACATCGATCCTAGAATAAGAAAGATTATTGTACTAATTTTCGTAAAAGAAGGACAAAAATAATTCATACATTGACGATTTCAAGAAAAATTGCGTCTATTATATTTAAACACTCACTTTTAACTGGGATTAACTACTTTAAACATTGCAGCTGTCTTTTTACTTTTGTAAATAACTAAAGAGAATTAAGAATGTTAAAACTAAAATCAAGTGCAAAAATATTTTATTGTAGTTCAAGTTAATAAGTTCATTCTTCAAACCATTGAGGAATTTCAACGATAAAGGTTGCTCCTTGATTTTTTCCCTCGCTATGGGCAGTTAAAGTTCCCTCGTGAGTTTCACAAATAATTCTGGATACATAGAGTCCAATACCAGTCCCACCTGAAGCCTGGTCTGTGGTAATACTAACGAATTGTTCAAATATTCGACTTAAATCATTAGAATGGATACCAACCCCAGTATCACTTATGGCTATTTGGATGGTGTTTGATAGTATAGTTGGTGTCAGGATAATCCTCCCATCTTCAGGAGTATTTTTGTTAGCATTATCCATAAGATTATCTAATACTTGTCCAATTCGATCAATATCGATATTCAAAAATACTGGTAAATCAAACTCGAGATTTCGATGGAATGTAAATTTATTTCCATAAAGATCCTTATAGGGGCTTATTGATTCTTCGAGGAATTCGGAAAAGTCACAGATGCTTGTATTCAACTTAAAAATTCCTTGGTCCATCCGTGTGATGTCAGCAACCCCTTCAATTAGTCGTTCCAACCGCAAGACATTTCGCAAAATAGATTGAATGACCTGGGATCGACTAATTGATTCAATCTCTTCAATGTTTTCTTTGAGAAACTCAGTGTAACCTTTTATTACAGTAACAGGTGTCCTTAATTCGTGTGAAGTCATGGAAACAAAAGCTGATTGTCTTTTCTCTAGATCTTTTCTAACTTTTTCTGCTCGTTTACGATCAGTAATTTCAATTATCGAAACAATTATCCTTGTTAAAGTCTCTTCAAATCCAGAGACAACAGATAAGCGAATAATTAGATCCATTCTCTCACCTGTAAACTTGCGATCTGGAAATTCGCCTTCAAAAATTTTATTTCCGTTGAAGAGTGCAATAAGCTCCTCCTTGAACAATTCTGTGGCCTCTTCATTGTAAAAAGCAGGTAAACCTTTGAAAAACTCCTGCCTATTCTTCGCTTTGTATAGTTCCAAAGTGGTGTTATTCACATCTATTATTTTGACCATCTGCCCAAGCTTTTTTACATCATGAGGATGGTTATCCAAATATTGTCGTAATTCTATAACGCCTTGGAGTCTTAGTTGATCAAAATAACGCTTTACAGCAGAGAAATCTTCTTCCCACAAGCTTATTGGGGTTTCATTAAAGATTATTCTATATCTCTCCTCACTCTCCTTCAACGATTCCTCCATCTGCTTGCGTTCGGTGATGTCTGTTGCAATAAGTCCTAATCCATTCCCTACTTTGAAAGCTTTCATACTAAAGTATCTATCACCAAATTCCGGGTCTGGAATCATGTTATCCCCACTAAAAGGTTCTCCTGTTCTTATAACTTCCATAAATTTGTCATAAATGCCTGTTTCTTTACTAGAAGGATTTATATCTAGGAAATTCTTACCAATTACTTTGTTGGGGTCAATTCCCAGCTCGTTTATCTCTCTCTGTGCCAATAAATTCAAATCAATGAAATTTAATTTCGAATCAAAAAGACAAAAATTTTCTGTAGCAGCATCCATAAAATCCCGTAGCTTTTCTTCGCTTTCTCGCAATTCTTCCTCCATCTGTTTACGTTCGGTGATGTCCATAACTGTACCTAGTAAGTTTTGTGGATTTCCCTCCTCGTCATGAGCTAATTCGGCCTCCGTATGTACCCATAAAACTGCACCATCTGGACGGACAACTCGATGATCAATACTATATTTCTTTATCCCCTTTAAAGCCATCTCGAGATTTGATTGAACATGATTCATGTCATCCTGATGCACCACTTGAGCGACAAAGTCTGGAGTAAGCCATTTGTTTTTTGGATTCAGTCCGTAAAGATCAATAACTTCGTCAGATAAATGAATCCGATCATTCTTCAGATTCCAATCTAAAAAACCCACTTTTGCCAAACGTTGAACTTCTATCAATCTCTTATTGCTTTCAATTAGCGCTTCTTCCGCCTTTTTACGGTCAGTAATGTCTTGGATTGTTCCCTGCACTATACCACGACTATCAGAATCGTCATCAATGGCTTGAATATGTTCAACAACCCATCTAATTTGACCATTTTTGTGTATAATGCGGTGTGTTGATTCAATTGATCTATTCGGTCTTGATGCGATCTGTTGCGCCTGCGTCTCTTCAAGAAATTTGGGAATGTCATCTGGATGTATCACTTGATCCCATGTTGGTTGTCCTGCAATAAACTCCTCCTCGGTATAACCTGTTATTTCTTCCACATTTCCATGGAAGAATACTGGCGTGAAACCCTTCTTCCCACGAAAAGCTATTCCTTGAAATTTCTCTACGAATGAACGGTAATTCTCTTCACTTTCCTTCAGCTTCTCATACGTCTTTTTGTTTTCAGATACATCTGAAATAATCATTCCCAATCCGTTACCTACTTTAAATGCTCTTATTAAAAAGAGTTTGCCAATAAATTTCGGAACAGTTTCTTCTCTAACATAAGGTTTCCCAGTCTTCATAACATCCTTGTACAACTTTAACCTATCTGTCCCTTTGAGATAAGGAAAAAAATCGAGATAATTTTTTCCAATAATTTCTTCCTTAGATAAGTTAAGTATATTTTCCGCTGCTTGATTAACGGAAATATAATTCAAATCTGAATCAAAGATTTGAATAATGTCTGTTGCAGAGTTCATAAAATCGCTTAGTCTTTTTTCACTCTTCTTCAAGGATTCTTCACTTTTTTGCAGGTCCTTCTTAGTCTGTTTAAATTTTGTAAATTGTTCTGTACTTCTCCAGGAGACTTCTTCTTCCTTTTGTTTCTCTTGTAGATGGTTCATCACAATCTGTTTGACATCCAAAGGTACATCTTCCCTCTTAAGAATTTGTTCCAACTGTACATCGGCCATTATTTACAACGATCCTAAACTAAGAAGGTTATTAGTGCTAATTTTGGAAAAGAAATTGTAAAAGTTTTCCATAATTTGGTTTAATAAAAGATCATTAACTTTTATGACTATTTCCTTAAAAATTACGTATAATATATTTAAATACTCCCATTTAAATGGGAAAGAACACATTATTTAAAAATTCGATTCTAGTTGAGATAATTTCTTTTACATCTAGTTTACCTAGGGTTATAATTGATAATTTCCACACAGCTCAATTAGAATCATTGATTGCTTCTTTTAGAGCTGGAATTACTAATTTCGAAATTCAGAGAATAAGGATGATTATTTGAAGAATTTAATATTTTTTAGAGCATAATCTGTTTTATTCCGAAGATGAATTTGTGAAAAGTTCACCTTTGTGCATCCAATACGCTAATGATGAGTGAAAAAAACTTGGAACTTAAAGTTGAGTTAATAACAGTTTTTACAATCATGTTCACTGAAATCCTAGGATTCAGTCTTGTCTTACCCTTTCTAGCTTATTTTGCAATACAAGAGTTTAATAAATCTTAGTTGCTTTCTTCCCTGAAAAAAGTGAAACAAATGGATAGTACCAATGATACCTCCACTTTGGTAAAAGATAGGCTTGCTCAGCTAGAAAAGCAGTTAAAAGTATTTAAAATAAAATCATGCCTTTTAATTTATTTTTACCTTATAATCTATGGAAAAACCAACCCTTCCATGATTAAAGCTGATTTGCAGTTGAGTAAAGCAACTTTGTTTCGTAATCTTAACTTTTTAATTGAATCTGGATTTATAGTTAAAACTAGTGATGAAAAATCATTAGATAAAAGATCAACTTCATCTTATTTTGCTGCTAAGCCATTTTCTTTGCTGTGTGAGCTCTCAATATCAGAAGATGTTAAGAAATACGCCATCAAGCAAGAAAAACATGGAATTATTGATGAATGGAACGAGATTGTTCGAGAAAGTCCTATGATATATAGCATGGTTTTAACATAAAGCTCGGAGAAATGTCTTTCTGGAGTGAAAACGCTTCTTTGGACTATTAAAGCACCGTTGGGCACGGACTTCATCATATTGATACCGATAAAGAGCAATAAGTT
>SDBT01000940.1_pt1 | contig 48956 bp, 54 predicted proteins | sample 2277101 | NCBI WGS metagenome assembly SDBT01 (sample SAMN10404973, study PRJNA504765) | marine sediment metagenome | isolation source: marine sediment core GS10_PC15, 103 cmbsf | place: Arctic Ocean: Southern Knipovich Ridge | collected 2010 | reverse complement strand
ATCTGATGGTGATATTTGTTTTCTTGATCAAATATTCTTTGATGAAGCGTGTTTTGAACCTTGTCCACCAACGGGAGGTGGGGGCGGAGCAGTACCATCAGTTAAGTATGATGATAAACCTTATCCGCCATGCGATGTTCGTATAAAGAAGGTATATATTGTTGACGAAGAGACTGATGAAATAGAACACACAGTTGTAGTTAAGGACGTTTGGATAGAGTAGCATAGCAGGATTATAAGAACAAAATATAAAGAGTTCGGTTAAAATGAGGAATTTACAATGTTAACTATAAATCCAAATGAAGAAAAGACTATCAATTTTGTAGTCGAAATTAATGGTGTTGGTTGTGAAGAAATGGATGGTTTTGTCCGGTTCGCTTTTGAAGGAGTCGAATATGGATTTCCTGTATTATTTCACGGTGATGAAATATCAGCAACTATCAAACCCTTAAATGAGCTTTTTGAGGGAAGGTTAAAAAATGGAACTATACTCGAAGCAAGACTTGACCTCTCAGCGCCAGAACATAATTATTATTTTAATCCTTGGACAGATGAAATTGAAATTAAAATGCCCGTATCTGTTGAAGCAAGAATTATGGATGAGGAGGGTGGAGGAGTCAAAACTAGTGGTCCTACTGTTAAAGCCAAAGTAATGACTGAAAAAAAGAAACGACCTATCCAAAAACGTAGAATTGATAAGAAACAATTAGCTAAAGAAAAACTTAAGAATGTATCTGAAAAAGATATTATTAACTATATGAAAAGAGCAGGAACTAGGAATGAAACTATTCAACAAATTGTATTGAATGAAGCAACTGCATCAGCAGTTGAAAAGGGTTATAAAGGTAATCTTGGAGTACTCAGAGAAGTTGTAAAAGCACTGAAAAAACCTAAATAAAGGAGCGAGTTACTATTGAGATTAAACTGGAGATTAAGACGTAGATGGCAAATTCGTAGAATTTATTTAATAAAAGAGTCCAAGAGATTAAAAGTAAAGTACAATAGTAGATAAAAAACATTGAAAAAGGGGATGTAGTCATGAAATTGTCCGATGAGGGAAAACAATACTGGAGGGCATTTGGAGTTAAATGCCTTGAGAATTTAGCATCTGTGAAGGTATGGTTTTTTATTCTTCCATTTGTAATTTCAACAATTGTATTAGCTGTGCTTGTTGGAAATCATCTTGTATTTATAAATGTAGCTCTTAAAGTAATTGTAACTGATCCTGATAAACTAGTTCCAATTATTAAAGAGATGAAAACCATTACAGATATGTTTATAGCTTGGTGTACATTTACTGTTAGTTTAGCAGGTACTATTATAGTTGTTCGTGAAACATTCAAGGTTAAGAAATTGATAGCATTAAACGAAGAAGAGAAAGATAACTCTGAAGTTATAGAAAAAATGAACGCATAAGGAGATGAATTATGGGACCAGAAACTATTCTTTATGGTCTTGGTGCAGTTGGTTTAGTAGGAGCATTAGCTATATTTTTACCGAAGTTGTTAGGTCGTTCTAAGAAAGGTAAACTATTAGATCAATTCAAAAAAGATGAAAAGCAAAAAAAACTACAAGATGAAGTTTTAGTAATAACAAAAGAACAAAAGGTAATAGCTGCTCAAATTGAAGCTTCGGAACATGCCTCAGAAGAAACTAAGGAAAAGATTAAAAAGAAACTTCAGAAAGCAGCTGTCGAAATTCAGGAAACTTTAAAAGAAGATAATCTGTCGGCAATAGACTCACAGATTGACGAAGATTGGAAGGATATGTAGAAATGAAAAAGATTATTAGAAAGATTTATAACAATTCATTTTTAATTGTGATGTTTACAGCTTTAGTTATATTAACAGGTATTCTATTATTTGGTTGTGCTCCTGCACCAATTAAACCATTTAAACCGGAGCCAATTAAATTTGATGAATCTCCTGTATATTCAATACAGGAAGATCTTGATAAGATTCCAAAACCAGCTCCTATTAAAAGGATGTATGTCAAGAAATTAACTGATAAATCATTTGAAGTTGTTGCTGATAAAGCAGAGGCAACTCATATAATGTTAGCACCCAAGGAGTATGCTAAAGTTGGTGCTGTAGTAAAGTTAGCTAAAACATATAAAGGATTGATACTTGATCAAGAAACATTAATCAATACTTATATAGATCAAATCAATGCATTAAAAGAACTTTATGCTATGGAGCAAAGAAAAGCAGAGGTATACAGAGAATTATGGATTAGTTCTGAAAATGCATATAGGCAAGAACAATGGGAGCATAAGTGGGATAATAGAATACATAAGGCTGGATTATATGCGATTACTATTGGATCTATAGTTGTAATGCTACTCTTACTGTAAGGAGAATTAAAATGTTTTTTAGAAGACCGCTACCACCGATACCACCGCAAGTACCATTTTATAAGAAACCTGCGGTCGTATCTATTATATTAACTGTTGTTATTGTTTTTGTCTTGGGTCCAGTTGGAGTTATTTATACTGGAATGAGTGAAGAATTGAAAAAGAAAGTTGACAACTCAACACTTCAACTGATGATTCAAAAGGATAGAGAGGCAATAAAAAGGACTGAAGAAGGAGCTGTGAAGCGAGACAAAGCGGTTGAAGAAAACCGAAACGCCATTATTGAGAATCAAAAAGTTCTTATTATGATACAACAGAGACCCTCTGTTGCGCTAACAGGACCAAGAGCAACTATTAAACCAAAGGAACCACCTCAAAGAGCAAAACTTGTTTTAACGCCTGAACAATTTGAAAGATATTTAAAAATGGGTCCTGATGTTCAAGTTAAATATAAAACATATCTTGAATCAAGGGGATATGATATAAGTGGGTTACCTTAATAGGAGTTAAAAAATGGAAAAACTATTACTTGATTTAATAAGTGGAATACCTTGGGGAATGTTGGCTGGTCTAGCTGTTGCTGCTGTAGTCTTTGCGATAGCGAAAAAATACTATGATAATATAGCAGCATATTGGATGTTTCAAAGTAACAAAGACTTGGGGAAGAACGTTCGTGTTTTGGTCAATGGAGAAGAAGGTTTTATTACTCAAGTTAATTGGAAGTTTATATATATTCGTATGAATAGTACAGGTAATGAATTAATTATTCCCATAACTAGATGGGTAATATTTAGATGGGAAATTTGTAAAAACGGTAAGGAGTAATTATTATGAATACAAACTTGTTAAAGATATTTGCAGGCGATGTTATTGTTCAAACAGAAATGGATAAAGCAGCTAAAAGACAACTTCTTAATTTTGTAGAAGGGGCAACAGAACATCAAGTGAAGGTGCTCATGATGGATGGAGAAATTATCCCAGATCCAGTAGATCTAGTTACATATGAAATTATAGATCAAAGATTTAATGTATCTGGAGTTCCGACTTTAGTTGAGGCCTTCAAAAAAGATTTAGAATCTTATGCATAAAGAAAGGAAAGATCAATGAATAATCATTATAAAGAAAGAGTAGTAGAGTTGTTAGAAAAAAATATGACAGAAAAGGGATTCAAACTTTGGAAAGGCGTTGATTCAATTCTTCCAGATATCTGGAGTAAACCTACATCGTCAACAGGTAAATATCATAAAAAAATAGATGGAGGTGTACCAGATATAGCAGAACATGTATACCATATGCTTTATGCTGGAATGAAACTATTTAAAATGTTTGATATTAATTCTAAAACTTCTGATGGAGATAAGATGTTATTTGCTATAGCTCTTCATGATTCGTTAAAGTATGGGAAGATGGGAACAAGAAAACATACCGATTATAGTCATGATAAGGAAGCTGCTGATATGATTTCTTCAAATGAAGACACGTTCAAGAAGTTACTTGATGATGAACAATTTCAAGTACTAACAGAAGCTGTACGATTTCATTCTGGAAGATGGAGTACAGATGTTCCAAAGAACAAAGAGTTTGATTGGAAAGAATATAATCCTGAGACCTTTTTTGCTCATATTTTAGATATGTTAAGTACACTTGATTTAATTCAAACAGATGTGAGGGACTAATATGGCTAGGTGTGATAATACACTTGCACCAAATAGAAATTGCCCTCCGGATCCTTCAACACCTTTGACTGATCCGTGTGGGGTATTTGCTTCAACTATTGTTGTGCCGGAGTTAGAAATACAAGCTAGAGATTTTATAGAAGATTCTCTAGTTAACAAATTTGGTGTACCATTTCCGCCGGTAATTATTCCTGACGATGCACTATTTGTTTTTCCGCCTGGTTCATTTATTACAATGCTTTTTAACGAATGTTATGACCTAGACTATTACAAGTATCTATACTTAGAAGTACAAGATAAACTATCTTGGCCGGCAGTTGTAAGAAGACGATTAAATGTGTATCCGATTTCTGCTAGGTATATGGAAATAGATGATAATGGGACTAATTTATTTAGTTTACTGACAGATGACTTTACATTACTTGATGCTTTGTTAGTATATAGACAAGATACAACTGCATTAATTGTAGTTGATACGACAACGGTAACTACCACAACATTAGTTACTGATTCTACAACAGGATTTACAACATTAACAACTAGTCTTATAAGTTTAACTACTGAATTGTCAAACCTTATTTTTGTTTATTTAGATTTAGTAGTAAATCAGAATACTTCAAACTATGGTACTACCACTCCAATTTCAACTGATTTTTCGTTACAAACTATATATGAATTATTAGTTATTGATAAATATTTTGAGTATGTATCCTGCACCGCAATTGACGTGCGGTTGGGAGCTATGGATCCAGACTTTGCAGGTCAACCATATGATCCAAGTGGCGGACCCCCTGGTAGTAATCCTCCAGGTGGAAGTGACACAGAGTGTGAAGTTGAACCTGATGTACCAAACCCATCAATTTTACAGTTTGGTGGTTAAAAGGAGATAGATTAATTGGCTAATATAAATGATTTCTGGGAGCTTGTTAAAGTAGCTGGAGGTGGAACATCAACCGAGCTCACTAGAGTACTAGATTCTATTGTGTTATCTGATAGAGCAAAGATTAATACGTACTTTACTGATGTAATTGACCAGCTAACATTTAACACAGAAGACTGGAAAAGATTAAGAGCATTCTTTATAGATATTTATAGTGCTCATAGAGCGATTGCTACACAGGGATTAAAGATATCTGATCCATCCAATTTATCTAATGCTGAACTAGATGAACTATTTCGAAGCTTTGGTTATACAGAATCAACGATATTAAGAGATTTTGATAACAACCCTCTTGTCACTAAGATTGCATTATTCTTAACCCTAGTTGATTTATATAAGATAAAAGGAACACCCCAATCAATATTAGAAATCTTACAATTTTATGGAATTACTAAACTAGATATTTATGAGTTTTGGTTACAGAAAGAAGATCCTTCTAATTTAATATTTAAGGGAGATGTAATAACTGGAACTACTGTAAATCCTGATAGTTTAAATCTTGATTTTCATTTGTTAACTCAAGGAGATCCTCACTGGATATTAACTGAAGAACAGATTCTTGCTCTCGATCAAATAAACGATATTAATCTTCCATCTAAATCTCCTTACTTTGCTATTGTACCAATTGTAGAATTTGGTTCTGAAATTCCAATGATGATACGATTAGTACAAGATCAATATGAGAACTGGAAAAATACTGGCGATCTTCCGGCACAAAATGCTGAAATTACAATACTTGGAGAAATAGTTTCATTATTAGAATTATACCTTGCTTGTGTTTATGAGTTTCAGAACCTTTGGACAGTTGGTTTTAAAGGCGATAGATACTTATGCTATGATGGAGATTCTTCAAGTTCAATTATAATCACCCAGGAATATGAATCTATAATTGCTCCACCAATTACGAGAACTAATAGACCAGTTAAGTTATTAGAATATTATGATCAATTTACAAGAGAGACCCCAAGACACTTCTTACAAAATAAGTCCGATGCTGAAACAATTCTGAATATAATCAATCCAACCCTTAAAACAAATCTTGATAATCTTACGGAACCTACTGCGGAGATCCTACAGTCATTATTGAAAGATCTTGGTATTTGGGTTAGGAACAATATAGGATTTGGTTTTGTAAATGCTGGTTATATTACTTTTGGTTTACAAAATTTATTTAGCGATCTTAATGGGGTTATAGATTTCTTCAAACCATATAGAGCACGATTAATCTTATTAGAAAGATTGGTATTTAATACTAGATTGTTTCATACCATTACAGTTGAAGATGAACCAACTATACCTGAACAACAAATGGAACTTCATGATTTCTTAACTGGTGATAGTACTCCATGTTGTAGTGACGAGTTTCCAGTTGATGCAACATCAGATGTATGTTTTGAGACTGGAGTAGAATTACCAGCATGTGGAAGGCAGTTTACATCTATTGATTCAACTGCAAATTATACAGGTTTATGGCAATCTAGCACATCATATGCAGTTGGAGATTATGTTATTGCTAGTAATCAAAATGATTATAAATGTATCTTAGCTCATACATCTGGATCTGCAACAAAACCAATAAGTGGAGCTGCGTGGACAACATACTGGCAACAAGCTAGTCAAATAATCTGTGCAGATACTACTGGTAATACATTTTATACTAGAAATACATATGATTGTGGTTCGTTCCATGACATTGGTGCTGTAACTGATATAGCTCATGATACTCATCATTTTGGAAGTCCATTTCCTAACGATGTGCATTTAGATATAGAGCAGAGAATTGATGATCGCCTTAGATGCTATCACTGTACTGATTCTACTGGTTGCATTGAACTTGCTTGTTCTGGGTGCGCGAATGATAGTTACTGTAGATTTCTTGATTATGATTGCTTACGTTCACCGATTGATACTGAGGGGTATATAACGTCTAATGTAATACCTGATTCCACTACAGGAATTGTATCAGTTGAGATAAGACCTGGAGTTTTTACTACAGATTTTATTGATGAGACAAGTACAACCTTTGTATCTGATTCCACAAACTTCACATATTATCAAACTGGAGGATTTGCTGATCATGATACAGGTGGTATGTTTGATTGTACTCATGGTTTTGATTTAGTTCAAATTACTATAGAAGAAGATCTTGCATTCTTATTAAAAGAAGATGGAGGCGATTTACTCATTGATAGTCTTGATCCAGAGTTCGATGGCGGTAGAATCCAGCTTGAAGATAATAATACGGATATATAAATTAACGAAGTTTCCAACCCCTTGATTTTAGTTTAATTCCTTCCTAAAACGTGCAGCAGTTTCGCTTCAAATTCAGAACAAAATATAAAATCCAATACAAATAAACAATTGGAGGTAGTACATGTCTAAGTACAGAACAGAAATAATGAAGTTGGCGGATACAACTGCTTTAACAAATAAAGAGATTGCAAGAGTTGTTGGTTGTTCAGAAAAGACTGTTCTTAAATATGCAGGTTCTTATACTACAAGAACTAAAGCAAAAACTGATTTTGATGATAGTGCATGGAAAATTCAAAAGACAGTATTGCTACCAGATATCCATCATCCACATTGTGACCGTAGAACAATGGACGTTGTAGATGAATTTATTTTTGATTATGATCCAGATGAATTAGTCTATATGGGAGACCAGCTGTCATTAGATTGTATTTCATATTGGAATAAAAAGAAACCTTTATTAAAAGAAGGGCAGAGATTAATAAAAGATTATAATAACTTTGACAATGATATTTTAAAGGTTCATGAAAATATAACTAGACCTGATATACGAAGAACATTTTTAATTGGAAATCATGAGTATCGAGTAGATTCATATGTTGAAGAAAATCCAGAACTTGAAGACCTTATAGATATTGTTGGGTATCTAAATTTACATCAGAGAGGATACACTGTTATACCTTTCAATGGAGTTCATAGAGTTGGAAAATTATATGTTATACATGGAAGATATTGGCCGATGCATCATGCTAAAAAACATGCAGATGAATTTGAGGGGAATGTAGCATATGCTCATGTTCATAATCCACAGATGCATACAAAGATATCTCCTGTTGATGCAAAGGGTTATCATATGGCTACATCTCTTCCTTGTCTTTGTAATATCGAACCTGACTATAAGAAAAATGCTCCGACTCATTGGGTTAACGGATTCGGCATAGTAGAACACTTACCAGCAACGGGATTTTTTAATCTTTATACTATTATAATTATTGAATCTTCGTTTATGTATAACGGTAAATATTATGGCAAACGACTTTAAGAAATTATGTGATTATGGTTGCGGGCAAGAAGCAAGATATAAGATAACTAGCGGAAGAATGTGCTGTAGTAAAAGTTATAACTCTTGCCCCGAGGCAAAAAGAAAAAATAGTGACTCACAAAAAGGAAAATTCGTTGGAAAAAACCATTGGGGATATGGAAAAAAACGTAAAAAAGAAACAAAACAAAAAATAGCTGAGAAACAATTCGGATGCAATAATCATTATTTTTTAACTATTGAAAAAATTAATGAGAAATATCCATTTTTTTCAAAAATTGAAGAAATGAGATACAACCCAAATAAACCAGAAAAAAAAGAAGTGCAAGTTCATTGTAAAAATCATAATTGTGTAAACTCAAAAGAAAAAAATGGTTGGTTTATATCTACTCGGAGTCAGCTATTTGAAAGAATTAGAGCTATTGAAAAACCTTTTGGAATGATTGAGAATAATTTTTATTGTTCAAAAAAATGTAAGAGCGAATGCCCATTATATCGGTCCCAAGGATCTTCTTTCAAAAAAATCAAAAAAAATTATATATCATCTGAATATCAAACATTTAGATTATTTGTCTTAGAAAGAGATAATTATATTTGTCAATATTGTGATAATCTAGCAACAGATGTTCATCATGAACGTCCACAAAAATTAGAACCATTTTTTGCACTTGATCCTTATTTTGCTTGGAGTTGTTGTGAAAAATGTCATTATGAAAAAGGACACCCTACAGGTAGTAATTGTTCAACTGGAAAACTAAAAGAAAAAATATGTCAAAAAAAGAGCGAGATGCCACGGGTCAGGTGAACCCCACTCTTTTCCCCCCATCTAAGTGATGAGGTATGCTGTGGTGATTGCGACAAGGATAAATATGATTTTGTACCATGTTGTTGATGCACAATCATATGTAAATGTATGAATTGATAAATATCTCTTTTTCATAAAGTTCTCCATAGAATTAATGAGAGTGGAGGGATCATCATTATTAGGATAGGCTCTCAAGATGATCTCTCAGGAAATCCCCACTAACATATGCCCCCACTCTCAAGTAAGATTGTTAACCGGTGATAAACTTGAGGCCGCCCATAAAGTTGTAGAAATAGAATGTAGCGGCGGCGCCGAACAAGAATCCAATAATAATATATATCACTTTTGGCAGTTTGACTGGTTTCTCCAATTTATCGACCCTTTCCCCCAAGATCGTTTTCGTAGCCGCGTCAAATATGTTCGCACGAGTATACTCCATCTCGGCGAGATCCAAACTTACTGATTTATCATCATCATTTGCTTTACCAATGATGATCTCGAGCTTGGGAAATTCTTCCTGGATTTTATCCAATGTTTTTCGTCCGTTGATCGAAATGACTTGAACTCCTAAATTTGGTTTGCTCATTGTTTATCTCCATTCCTCAGTTGGTTTAAATTAACTACAAGTTTTAATCTTTCGTTAATTAATATATATAGTGGAATAAAGTATAAAGGAGATATACATGTTTTTATGTAAATGTGGATGTGAAAAAGAGATAGAAATTAGACCTTGGCATAAATCTTGGTATCAAGCAATAATCTATAGAAGATACGGTCAATTAAATAGAACATATATATATGAAGGTATTTCCTTATGATATCCAACTGACTTTAAGCAAATCTTAGGGTTTAGTCAGTATCCTACTAAAGGAGGCAGTCATATGACTTACGCAGATAAATTTGTAGCAGAAGTAAAACAAGGCGGTAAAATTCTTCGTGTTAAGGATGGAGCCGTATACCTACCTTATGGTTCAGAGTATTCCCTTCTATTAAAAAATCTCAATTCAAGAAGATCATCCGTTAAAGTTTCAATCGATGGAGAAGATGTTCTCGACAATCATTCGTTGGTTCTTGACCCGAACTGTAGTACTGAGCTACAGGGGTTTCTTCGTGGAAATGTTGCTCGCAATAGTTTTCGATTTATTAATAAAACAAAAGAGATTAGCGATCATAGAGGCGATAGAGCAGACGATGGATTGATTAGAATTGAGTTTGCATTTGAGAAATCAGTGGAACAACCGTGGATTACAAATGTTATTAAAGAGGTTCATCACGTTTATAATCCTCCAATTACGTTTACTTATTATGGTAGTAACGCTGAATGGAATTATATTAATAATGATTCAACAGATAAAGGTAAGAATCATGTTTATTCTAGTAGTGCTCAACCAATGTCAGCAGCAATGCCTACATCAGAAAGAAGAGTTACTATGGATTCTCTTGGTGTTCAAAATGTTTCGCAGGTTCCAAATGCAGATGAAGGGATTACCGTAAAGGGTTCTGAAGTTAATCAACAGTTTAATTATACAACTCTTGCAGAACTTGAAGAATCAAGTGTTATTATTATTGCTCTTAAAGGGATAACACAAACAGGTCAGAATGTATCACAACCAGTAACTGCTCAGGGGAAACTTACTTGTAGTTCTTGTGGAATAAAATCTAAATCATCATTTAAGTTTTGTCCCAATTGTGGTACTTTATTAGAATAAAAAACTCATGAGGAAGTACCTTTAACGGATCATGTTTGCTGGTGCCGACACGGTGAAATATCCGCTCGACACCAGCCATGATCTTACTATAATTTAGTTTCCTTTCTTTTTATGTATTTCAGTTGTGTCCAATTGGCCATAATCTAGAGATTTGGCCAATGCTTTAAGAGTTTCTTTAGCATTTAATGTATCAGCCTTTTTACAGGCTTTTTCTATTAGCCTCATTATATCATCTCTGTTAAGGTAAGCTTCCCCATCCCTCATAAACATCCTAATCATTTCTGCCATATCTACCTCCTCTTAAAAAGGTTAATGGTTAACAATTCATTAATTAATATATATAGTGGTTTGCTACTAACCAATAGATATTTTAAGAACAAAATATAAAGATTTCTATCATCTATTCAAAAGGAAGCTTAACTATGGAAAAAGTAAAAGAAACTGAAATTCGTATCACCGAAGTATATGGTGACAAATGTTTTGTCGATAAATTCCAAGAAGCAGGGAGTGAAAAAAGACGCCCAGAAGGAATAGTCGAGATATGGGAAGAAGACGAAAATGGGAATAAAAGACTTGTAAGGAAAAGTAACTTAGTTGTTTACCTTGGAAGAGAAACTCTTGCACAGATGTTAGTCAATCAGAATAATGTGGATGAACTTGGCAATCCTAGAATTGCATCGACTAAAGATCATTTTATATCATGGTTCGGTTTAGGGGATGGTGGGGTTCTTCCAGCAGACCCGTTTGATCCTGTACCCCCAGCAAATGAAAATAATGATCTACAGTCAAGAGTTATGATCAATGCAACTGATTCATCATCTGCAGATTTTCATATAGCTGGAGCCCCGGATGCTACTTATCCGAAGACTGGAAACTATAAACATCCATTTGATAATATAGTTTTTCAAAGAGATGATCTAAATGATAATAGATGGTTAGTATTAAGAATTACTACAACTATTGGAATTGATGATGCTAATGATGAAAGACTTAGTGAAGCAGGACTGTTTACTGCTGAATCTAGCGCAGGAGGATGGAGTGGGACATTCACTTTATTTGCAAGAGTAACATTTCCAACAATCATTAAAGATGCTACTAGAAGATTAATTTTTGTTTGGTTTTTATACGTTTAATTAGAAAGGATTTTGATATTTTAGACCTGGAGTAAGGAATAGTTGTTTAGAGGATAGTTAAAAAATTTATTATGGGAGGGAATTAACATGTCGAATGTTTCTCCAGGTGTTTTTACGAAAATAATTGACCTGTCAGCATTTGTAGCAGCGGTACCATCTACAATTGGTTTCGTGAGCGGTCTGACAAGAAAAGGTCGAGATAACGAACTGATTTTTGTCGGTTCAAGAGCAGATTTTGTTAATGAGTGGGGAGAACCAGATATTTCAGTATTCGGAAAAAATTATGGCCAAGGTCCGTATATTGCTTATAACTTCCTTGGTGAAGCTGGTTCTCTTTATTGGATAAGAGCTCTTCCGGATGATGCAGCATATGCAAATATGAGAATTGATACACAGTTGGCACCTACAGATGCTACTGCTTCAATAACGATTACTTATGTTGATAGTCTAAATTCTATAGCAGAAATTCAGACTAATCTTGAACAATCTGGTCAAGTTAAACCATTAGCATTCTTACGTCCAATTGGTAGAGGCGATTATTACAACAAGATTGGAATTAGATTAACTGAATTTTCAAATCCAACGCTCAATGATGTGTACGTATTAGATATTTATGAAAAGCAATCAGATGATGATGATATAATTATTGAATCATTTAATATCTCATTTGATCCAGTTGCTAAAGATAATGCTGGAGAGTCTATATGGATTACTTATGTTCTAAATGTATTCTCAGCAGTATTAAGAGCTGATATGGAGTTAACAAATGAGGATTTTACATCAGGTTTTGAATTAACTGTTAAAAATTTTGATAAGAACATTGGTGTTGTTTCAGCTAACATTACTGCTGGTTCTTCTACTATTACAGATATTAAACAGGACTTCTCTGATTGGGAAACTACTCCAGAAATAGGGAATGCTGCTTATACTGTAATTGCTAAAGACGCTAAAGGTAATCAAATTTGGGGTTGGATGGGAGCTTCAAGTGGAGTTGATAACGAAACCGTTAATGTATTTCCAGATAGAAATTTAACTGGTGGTACATCAGGGTGGAATGGAGCTACTTCATCATTTGATACAGCTTCAGTAATTACATATCTAGTAAAACAATCATTTGCAAGCATTGCAAGTGCATTTACATCATCTGAACCAGTTCCTTTGAGAAAAGGATCAGAAGGTTCTCTAAGAACAGCTACTGGTGATGTTGATACGGATGAGGCTGAAACTCTTCTTGAACAAGCTTATAGCGGGTTACTAACTAACCCAAATACTAGCGAAAATGAAGATAGGGTCCTTGACATAGAAAATATTTGGTTCTCAGTTGTTTTTGATGCTGGATATCCTGCTGATGTTAAGACTGCAATCAGTACTTTATGTCAGACGAGACGTGACTGTATAGGTATTCTTGATAATGGCGATAATGCCACAGTTAATGCTGCATTAGCAACAAGAACTAATGTCAATACATTTAATAATTATTTTGTTGGTCTTTATGAATCATATAATAAAGTTTCTGATGTATTTACTGGTCAAGACGTATGGTTCTCACCATTATATCATATTTCATATCTATTACCACGAAATGACAATGTTGCAGAGATATGGTTTGCGGTAGCTGGGTTTAATAGAGCATCAATTGATAGTATCAAGGAGTTAAGATACAATCCAAGACTGGGACAAAGGGATCAGTTATATCTAAAACAATTAAATCCGATTGTCAAGTTTGCTCAAGGATTTGTTGTTTGGGGTCAGTTAACAGCTCAAGCAAAATCAAGTGCTCTATCAGATATAAATATTGTTCGTATGGTTCTATTTGTAAAACGAGCAATCGAGCAGTTCTGTAGATTCTTTATCTTTGAACAGAACGATCCAATTACATGGGCAGAAGTCGCTAGTGGTATAGTTGACTTCTTAGAACAGATCAAGAAACGTAGAGGTCTAAATGATTATACTGTAGAAGTTTCAGCCACAGAATATGAAAGAAAAACAAAACGCTTTCATGTAAATATCATTCTAGATCCAACCAGAGTTGTTGAGCAAATCGAGCTTAATTTCTTCATCGTATAAGCAAAAAAAGGACGACCAAGATTAAATTCTGGTCGTCCTTTTTTCCGTCATTTCTTTTTATCAAGCATTTCTTCAGCTATCTCAGATTGCTCTACTCTATCTTCAACCTCGACAATCTTTTCTATAACTGGCTGAATGACCCCTTCTTCAACCAATTTATATACATTGACTATGACCATTACGAAAGCTGCTTGGGCAATGTGTCCCCTTTGATATTCATAATGTTTTGCTTCAGTTTCCCAAGTTCTTCCTCTGAATTTACTATCAAAGGCATCGCTATAATTAGAATCTAGAGTTAACCCAACTTCTCTAAAGATTTCGAGACATAAGAAAGCTGATTGAATAGTTATGTCCGGAGCTTTTGAAAGAACAAACCATGGAGATGATTTAATCGTGTCCGCAACAAATCTCAAATGTTCAAGGTTTGTTTCCTTCCCGTCAAACATCCCAGCACTTTCTCTCATTGAAAGATAGAGGTCCAGATCGAATGTGCTGGGAACTGCTACAAACTCAACTACAACTGGGATGTTTCTTATCTGGTCTTGTGTTAACATAGTTTCTCCTTATTATACTTCGTGAGTGAAATTAATATTAGTAATAGTAAGATCTTCAGTATCACGTTGGAATGCCACAGTAGTTATATTAAAATCTCTTGCATAGTAATTTTTCATTGCTCCGTAATTTCCAATTGTTTCTAAAAAATCATCGAAAAGTATGATAACATCCTTTATTGGTATTTTTCTACTAACGTATATAACCCAATCTCTACATATGATTCTACACATTGGTTTTACAAGGCAAATTATACATGGATTTTTCATTTTAAAATCCCGCTGGGCATGAGTATGATTTTTTCCTTAATACATTTCTAAATGATTTGAACTTTATTGAATGATTCCAGATATATGAAATATCATGTTTAGTATCTATCTGAAATTCGTATCTGTGAGGATCTGCATAGCTACAAGGCATCATTTTCATAGAGGGACTAATATATGCTGACATTCTCGAACCTTCACAGGAGTCTAATGTTAACTTATCAATTTCTGATAGTTCTCCGAATCTAAATAGGTGATTGGCCAGACAGCTATCTATGCCGACTTTAAATGTTGATCTTGAAGATAATACCTTTTCAGCCATGACTTTAAGTTGATATTCATTTGGAATTAATCCTCTGCAATCTGCTCCTCTTCCCTGTGGTTTGAATAGTAAAAATATAACTGCATTTAATTTTTCAAAATCAAACAAAGGGCGCTTTCTATGGTGAACTGCTATAGTCCAAGGGTTAGTTCCATAAAGTATCAATATACATTTTTGATATGACGCACTTGAAAAAATTAAATGGATATTAGTTTTAATCCCTGCATCAATAAATCTTTGAACACCATCAAAGGTCATTGGGGTTTCATAATCGCTTACTGCCACAGCTCCACAAATTTTAGAAATTTCAATTTCTTTATCTGTGAGGTTCATAGCACTCGTGGTATAGCTGGGAACTACATTATTTTTTCTTGCATATGTTACGATTTCTTCGAAGTGTTCATGTTTGTTTGGATCGCCTCGCCCTCCCAGAGCAACTTGATTGACATGATCTTTGACTTCATCGATTATACGCTTGAAATTATCCAGAGTCATATCTGGTTCTATATAGTCTCCTTGATAACAAAAAGAGCAGTTATTTTCACAGCTTCCCATGATACCAATATCTAATAAGAGAGGAAGTTGTGTCATGAAAGGATCTGGTTTATTTAGTGTCCCTCTTAGAACCTCTAAACCAGTCTTTGTATTAAAAAATACTTCATAGTCATCATTTCTGAATACTTTATGAAACTCAGACTTGATGATAGTTCCTGTTTTTGGGTCCTTTAAAGCGTAATACATTATAGTGTTCTCCCCTCCTTTTCTTCTTCAAGTTCTTCTTCGGTTTCTTTGTCTGTTTCTTCAAGTTCTTTCTTTATTTCTGCCTCCAGTTTTTCTTCAAGTTCTTTTGTTTCCTCTTCCATTTGTTTGTCGCTTACATCTTCTGCTTCTTCTTTTGCTTCAACGAACTCTTTTTTCGCCTGATCAACTATTTCCTTTTCTTCTTTTTTTACTCCGGTGGCTGCTTCTCTAACTTCTTCAATAATTATAAGCACTTCTTCTTTCATAGTTGTATCATCATCATCATCATCGAAAAAAAGGCTATACCCTACCCATAACGCAACCAATAATGGAAAAAGACTAAAACTTTTACTTGATCTACTCATGATTCCTCCTTTCAATTAAAAAGTAAAGTTTGATATTTCAGTTATTCATATATATAGTAATTCTGACAATATGTTAGAAACTTTAGAACAAAATATAAAACTGAGGTAGTTACGAATAATGAACTTAGAAGACTATTTAGAACAAATACAAAGTTCAGAATCTATGTTTGCAATGGATTCATTCGAACTTCCAAAAAAGAAAAAGGTCATCCGAAAATATATCTATCAAAGAAAACTTGCTGAACAAAAACAATCAACAGCACGAATTGGACGAGCTTTAATTGATTTTGACGGACCAATTCATAAATATTCAAAAGGTTCTCAAGGTGGTGAGATATACGATCCACCATCTGATGGCGCCAAAGAATTTATTGATTGGTTAAAAAGCAAGGGGTATGAAATAGTTATCTTCACTACCAGAGCTTCTAAAACAGCTGCTAGTAATTTTGGTAGTGATTATAAGAAAGAGATTATGAAAGTTGAAAACTACTTAAAACACTATAATATTCATTACGATTTAATTACCGCCGAGAAATTGGCAGCAGATTTCTATATTGATGACTTAGCAATTCATTTTAATAATTGGAAATCTGTTAAAAACGAGGTTATAAAAAGGATGAATCTTTAGGAGGTCACATTTAAATGGCAATAAAAAATTCATTTGCACAGGTTGAACTAAACCGTTTAAGCCGTAATTTCGGTGGTACTGTAGCTGGAGTTGCTGATCCTTATGTTACTGGATATCATTTTATATTCTTTCCAAGACTTCCTCCGGGACTTCCTGCTTTTGCACAGATTGAAAATAATCAAAAAATCGGGAACATTCTAGCAGGAGCTTGTTTGTCAGTTACTCCTCCAGGTGGAACTCTAAACAAGATCGAATTTACTGGACTTGGGGGAATTAAATGGGCTGTACCAGGAAATGTAGATTATGGTAATTCAGTATCTGTCAAGTTCTTAGAATTCAACGGAACTCCAATCCTAAATATTATGCATGGTTGGGTGAAGATGATTAGAGACTATCGTTCAGGAACTACAGATTTAGAGGAAGGAGATCAGTTAAGCGGTTATTCAAAAGGAACATATGCTTCAATTATGTACTACTGGACTACATCACCAGATGTTAGATCAGTGGAATATTACGCTGCATACGATGGGGTTTTTCCAACAAAGGATCCTCAAGATTTATTTGCTAGTGATGTTGAAACAGTTGGTAGATTGGATACTGAGATCGAGTTCAATGTTGATTATATTTGGCATGAAGACTGGGTTAAAGCAAAATGTGAAGAATTTGCTCAAGATATCTTCCAGCTTAGAGATGATCTTATTAATGATTATGGAATTAAGATTTCTCAAGCTAGCTAATTAAATTTAATACAAATACGTAGAAGGAGAGAGATACAATGTATATTACAGAAAATCAAAGTATTGGAGAATCAGTTTTATTCTTACTAAGTGCTAGAAATACTTTATCAGAAATGATAGCTGAATCTCAGCATGAAAGTACAAAAGAAATGACCAGCTTTTTAATTAATGAAGCTTCTGATTATGAAATTATGTCTTTATTAGTTACTGGTAAGCTTCCAAATGAAAAGTATAATATTGCTGCTGAAGGATATCTGTTTAGTTTCCTAAAAGAACAAGTCCTGATGTGTCATGATGTAGTTGTAGAAGCAGTTGGAAATGAAACATTTAATTCTTTTATGCAAGAAGTTGACCAAGTGTTTCCAGCCATGAATACAACTAAACCATTGGTAGAGTTCTATCAGGAACAAGTTAGAGCTATCAATGAACAAAGTCCAACCATGGCGGGACTGAAGGGACTGGGCACAACTGCCAAGAAATTTTATGAACCTGGTGGTGGTGGCGAAGTAGTAGGCAAAACTCTAAGGACAGCTGGTAAATATTGGAAAGAAAAGGCTAAAGCGGGTGAAGAAATGGCGAGTGGTGCTATCAAAGGTGGAAGAGAAGCTGCAGAACAAGGGTGGTCCCAATTTTCTGCTTGGGCCACAAAGGCAGGAGGAACTGGTCAAGCAATTGGTGGAGCTGCTTTAGGAGCTCTTGTTATTTATGGTGCAGTAAAAGCATACAAGAGATTCTTTAGTGCTGCTGCTAAAGCATGTGCTGGTCAATCAGGTGAAGCAAAAACTATGTGTATGGCCAAAGCTAAGAAAGCTGCATATGCTAAGAAAGCTGCATTCCTACAAGCTGGAATGGGTGCATGTGCCAAATCTAAGAACCCTGAGAAATGTAAAGCTGCGATTGGAAGAAAAGTTGCATCGCTTCAAGCAAAAGCTGCTTAATTATAACTGGGGGTCTTTTGAAGACTCCCTTTTTTTAATTTAAATATAGTCAGTGTGTTGAGAAATATTATTTGATTTGAATTGAAAGGAGGTATACCATGTTTAAAGGTTTTAATGTAAAGTTCCCGGAATATGAGGTTATCACACCTCAGACTCATGACTCATTTACTCTTCGTTCATTAACTGTTCAAGAGGAAGAGAGACTTAAAGGGAGCTTAATGACCCCATCAAAAGTTCATGAACATTTAAATAAATGTATATATGACGCCATCGTAAGTAAACCGGAGGCAATAGTAGAATACGATAATTTCTTAAAAGCTATTACTCTAAAGGATAGGGACGCGTTGCTGTACGGTTTATATCATATCTCATATGAAGAGATTCGGAATTATGATGTTACTTGTTCAGTATGTAGAAAAGAATATCCAGTTACCGTACAAGCCTCTTCAACCTTTAACTACAACGAATACCCTGGTAAGGATGTTTTAACTAAGAAAGTTGCAGCTAAGCTTCCTAGAACTACCGGAGTTACTGCGTTTGTAAAGCAACCAACTTTACATGATGAAATGACATCAATGAAAATTCTTTCTGTGCAACCTGGATCGAACTTAGATATTATTACTGAAACTTTAATTATTGATAAGTTTGAACAAATTCCAGAAAAAGGCGATCAGATAGTCTATTCTGAGCGGGGTGATATTGTTGATGCTTATCTGGCATTACCCTCTAGAGATAAGAGAGTAATTCACAAAAAGTATCGAGAAATTTTTGGAGAATATGGAATTTCTCTAAAGATGAGATCATCTTGTGGTTCATGTGGAAATGAGGAAGATATAGATATCGATTTAGTAACAAACTTTTTTCGGATGGTGTACACGATCTGATGTAGTTAATCAGTATCGTGATACACTTGAGTCGAATATCTTCTCATGTATGGAGATGTCAAATCAACCATATTCCGACACAGTAGAAATGCCAGTTACTAGATTTCAAAATTATTTGAAGTGGAAAATCAAACTGGAAGAAGATAAGAGTAAATCATTAGATGCGCAACTTGCAAAAGGATAATATATGGCAAATCTTTTAAATAGATTTTTTGACCAAGTCATCGGTTCAGCAACAAAAATTAGAGATTATGTAGCAATAATCTCTGCAAAAGGTGACTTTAAAAGAATTGAAGATTTACAGGTGATTCTTACGTCGTGGAATAATATATTACTAACTCCAAGAAGAACATATATTTTGGACCCTGAGTATGGAAGCGATTTATTTAAATATGTTTTTGATCCATCTGATGAAGGTACATTAGATTCTATAAGGACTGAAGTTATTGATAGAATAAGTCTATATGATGATAGGGCAGAGATTGTAGATGTTCAAGCTTTTGTCCTTCGTGGTGGAAAAGGATATGAGGTGAATATAGTAGCTAACTATGAGGGTGCAGAAGGAACATTATCTGTTCAATTTGATGATACTACATTTGCAAATATCTTAACGGAGAGTGGATAATAATGGCATTATGGGAACAACAACAAAGATATCAACGTACTTATGAGTATATTCATGAGTACCAAAAAGCAGTATATGATTTTTACAGCAAAAGTGTTGTTTCATTTCTTACTACATATTGGCATATAAATACTGTAGAAACTATCTGGGATGATGAAGGAATTGGCGGCGGACCTTATGAACAGCTTGGTGATCTATCAGGAATGAAATGGAATAAATTCTTACTAATTCCTGTATACTATATTGAAGAAGTTAATACTCCTTTTGATGCGCAAGAAATTGGTTATATCAAAGAGAATGAAACACAATTTGTGATACCAAGTACTTATGGTTTCACTCCTCTGATTCATGATAAGTTTAAGATGGAACAAGAATATCTTAAACCAACTCAAAATACATATCCAATATTTCATGTTGTTGGTATTGAAAAGTCAGTCAATGAAGATAGACTTTTCTGGCGCCTAAGAGTTGAAATTGAACAAAGCTATTCAGAAGATCAACTTGATGAACAAGTAATTGATACATATACTTTCTTTGAATATGACAAACAGATCCACACTTTAGATGATGCTTCATTTTTAACAAATTTATTAACAAAAAATGATATATTAAGAGATAGAAGTAAATGTCATTTATTTGATGACAATAGCGGATTCTATCTTATTTAAAAGGTAACTAAGGATGTCAAATGGTACTGATCAACTATTATCGGAAGCAATAAACCTTTCAAGAGATGAGACAAGAAATCAGGTTATTTTATTACTTCAAACTTATTTAGAATTAGAGAATGTGGATCTAACGAAGTCATCTTTCCTTTCTTATATCGTTGAGATTATTTCAACGATGGTTAGCAATATCCTATTCTACCAAATCTCTGTATACCGAGAATTCTTTTTAACAAAAGCACAACTTCCTGAGTCTGTATTTAATCTTGCTGCATTTTTAGGTTATGAAGCTGGACTAGCAACTTTTGCTACCGTTGATGTTCTATTTACTATACCATTTGGTTTTGAAGATGTTATTACTACATTTGACATACCACTTGGTTTTGAAGTTAATTCAAATGATGGGATATTATTTAGTACTGATTTCGTAACTACTATAACTGTAACTAATAATGCTTCTGTTACAGTTGTAGCTCAAGAGGGAAATAGAATATTCAATATACCTGTTGTAGTTGACCCAGATACAAATACATTTTCATTTGTCTTGACTATGAATCAAAAAATTCTTGAAGTCCAAGAGTTTCAAATTAGCGCTGATTTACAAACATTTCAGTTTTATACTCAAGATGTTGTATTTGACGGAAAGTTAGCTGAAACTGTAATTGAAATAAAAAATACTGAACAACCTGGCTTTGAAGTGTGGACAGAATTTAGTAGTTTATATTTGATGGATGAAAATGATAAGGGTTATATTTTATCAAGAAATGAAAAAGGAATGACTTTATCATTTGGTAATGGTATTATTGGTGAGCAACCGCCAGCAGGGGGAACTATTCAAGTTACCATGTCTTTAACTCAAGGCGAAGATGGGAATGTTATTGCTGGTTCGGTTAGGTCTGGTCAAAGAATTTATAATGAAACAGATGCTGGTACTACAGAGATAGTTCAATATACCATAGTTAATACTTCAGCTGCTGTCAATGGTTCAGATGAAGAATCAATTGATGAAGTAAGACGAAATGCTATTATCAATATAGCTGCTCTTGAAAGACTTGTCACTGAGAGCGATTACGTCAATGCTAATATAATCATCGATGATTCTCCAATTGCAGAAAATTCATTACCTGTTCTAAAAAGGTCTGATGTTAAAGTAAATGAAATTATGCTATTTATTACTTTGTTATTTGAAGATGAGATCGTTCCAACTAGAGATGTATTTTGGACATTTGCTCCTGGTACTACTGTGGTACCCAGAAATACAGTTCTGACTATAAATGGTATTGAGTTTTATACTATATTTGATATGGTGATTGAGACTTTAAATAGTGTTGCTGATTATGTATATGTACTTTTTCAAATTGAGCAAGTTCCTGCTTTAGTAACAAGTTTTGGTTCTGAGTATAATCTTGTTGCTGACAATTTAATTGTTGAGAGAGATGGTGCAGGTGCTACATATGAGTTAAGATATAACACTACAGAAGATGACCCTGAAGTAGTTGAATGTGAAATGGAAATTTTAGAAACAGGACAAACATTTTCTTTAATAAATACTATAGATTCGACTGCTGAAGGTGGTAGTGCATTTATACTTACACTATCTGATTATACAGTAATTCCAGAAGGTGAACTAACATATTTCTTTAGTTTAACGCATCCAACTGAAGGTGCAATTGGAAGGTATGAAAATACACTTACCTTTAGACAATCTCTAGAAAATTTAACAAGGTCTAATGTAATATCAGACTCCACAGGTGTAACTGTGTATGATATTCCTACGGTGGAAAAGGAGTATTACGATGATATAAATCAACGAGAGTTTGAAGCTCAAGTTTTACAATCTTTATTAGCATCACTAACATTTGAAAATTATAAGATGCTGACTGATTTTGTTAATGTCAAATTTTCTAATACGACTGGAGTTTTACAAAATATGCAGTTAAACCCTGTTAACCGACTGCCAGTTATTTCTATTAGATCTATTCCTCCTACAACTTGTAGTGTTGGAGATAGGTATATTGTTGCAAATGGAGTTGGTGTCTGGTCAAATCAAGATGATGATATTGCTGAATGTACTGATTCAACTAATATTACTTGGGTATTTTTCACTCCAAATACTGATGATATGGTACTTGTTAGTAATGAAGGATTAAAATATATTTTTAGTGCTTCTGGATGGGTTATTCCAGCATATACTATTCCTTTAGTAATTACGCTTGATGTTTTTAAACTTAGTACTTTTAGTGATTCAATCTCAGGACTTATAAGTTCTATACGGGAAACTCTTGTCACAGAATTTGAGGGTCAGTTCGGAATCAATAGACCAATCTATCGCTCAGAAATTATTGAAACTGTACAGAATGTAGATGGAGTCGAACATTGTAGATTACTAACTCCACAATCTAATATCTTTTTCGATTTTAACATTGATAATTTTACACAACAACAACTATTAGAATATGGTCCAGAATATGTATACTTTACAGAAGAAAGTATTGCAGTTAGGATATTCTCATAATGGAAGAATTAATAAATAAAGCACAAATAGATATCCCTCGACTTCATAGATATATTAAAATGACTGCTGCTTTTGAATTGTCGAAATTATCAGAACCCTGCTATTATCCACCTCTTAAAAGAACCTATCATGAAATGCTTAGACAACTTCGTATATCTGATTCTGATATGAAAGCGTTTATTAAAAGAATGTATAAAGGAACAAGAGCCGAAAGATGGAATCTCTGGAGAATGCCCGATCATAATCTTATGATATTTATGATGCATATTTTTTTAAAGAATAAGAAAAACGATGGATATGAAGCAGCAATGCTATATTACATGATTAGACATTACTCACATCTAATAAGTAAACATATGAAGTATTGTAATATTGATCTATTCAGATATGTGTTGGAGACTTTAACGAAAACTCATTTGTTTGCTAGAGAAAAAACAATAGGAAATAGTTTGATTTATTTATCAAAAGAACTTCAAAAGAGATTTACAAAAGATATTGCTGATTGGAATGTTGATAAGATTATTGACTTCATTTCAATATCTAGACATAGAATATCTCAAAGTGTAAAAAGTTTTGCTGAGCATTATTATAGAGCACATAAAGAAGGGAGTAGAGTCAGAACTCAACTAGAACCAACTGAAGATGAAGAAGGTATGACTCAATTAATAACCCTAGAAAAAGGAAAGAGAGTTATTGATGAAGCTGTAAAGAAGATAACTGTATATAAAACTATTGATAGAAAGGCAGTTGAAGATTCTAAGAGAGTAACAAAAGTTAGAAGTTCAATTACTGATATGATAATAAGAAGTATTAGCGATCTTAAATATGCTAATAATATTAAAACTATATTGCAGTTATTTGTGAGGGATGTTACTGAGACTTCTTCTATATGTGGAAAAGATTATTATAGATATGTGAAAAGATTAATGTCGGTGAAACGAACTAGAAGTAAAGTATATTTCAAACAACAAGTTAATATTTTAGTTAGAATGATTCTTAAAGAAAATGATTTTTTAGATACATACAATACATACACTTCTCAAACTCAATTCATTGTTAATTCCTTCCTTGCATTTTATCTAACCACAGTTTTAAGAAACTCTATTTGTTAATCTTTATACAGCTGGAATATTTGCTACAGTTAGAAGATTATTCAGTTTTTCAGTGGCTACTGCAACACAAGATGTTCGTCCCCTACATGCTTGAAGTTCTAATCTAGCAGCTAAAATTTTATTATCAAGTGCAACTCTATCTTGAGCTTCTACTGATGGATCTTCCTTTAGTTGAGGTTGAGCTGCTCGTCTTTGTCTAGCTTTTTGTTTGTCTGCTGATCTTTGAGTATTGACGGCAAAGAATTTAGTGGTTTCAGCTATAGCATCTTTCTGTTTAATAGCTTTTCTATCGTAAACTTCATGTCTTGCTGGAATAGGATTTATCATAGAGTTTATATATTTTTTTACTGTTGGTCTTGTTTTTTGTGAAATTCTAGGTCCTCCTGAAACCATTGTACTGAACAAACTTCCAACATCGATTCTTACATCTACTATTCCAAGGCGTTGTTGTTGTGAAATTTGTTGTTGATCTCCACCTTTTATGACTGTAAGATTTGAAATAAAACCTGGATTGAGATCAAATATTCCCGGTGAATGAATTCTATGAAAAAATGGCCAGCTATAAGTTGAACCATCTTGTGTAATTGGGACTGCAAGTAACATTAAAGCAGCTATAGGACCAGCTATAAATTTTTTAGTATCTTTTTTACTTCTAGGATTTGGATTATATAATCTGACTGTCATTGTATATGATGGTTGAAAACCACTTGATTTCCATACCATTGGAAAGTCAATTCTTGCACCTGCTGCCAATCTATCTATTAATTGGAGTGGTCGAGTTAGATTTGCAGAAGTAATTCCAGCTTTTACTAAGTCAATGGCACCACCACCTACTGATCTTGCTATGCCAGCTATTTTTTCTCCATATGGTAGTGTTTTGACACCCCTTTCTGCTGCCAACAGTACTGGATCTACAAGTTTGTTAAAAGCCTCTATCCCAGATTTGGTACCCATAAACTGAGCAAGTGAGTGCATTTTTTCTGAACCTACATCAGTTATTCCCTGAAGAAAGTTTTCTCCATACTCATTTGTAAATGTATCAGTTGGAAAAGAATCTGCTAAATATGCTACTTTTATTCCTTGACTAAATGAATTTGGGGTCTCAAATCCATGAGTTTTTAGAAGTCTTGTATAAGATGGATCTCCTGATGTGTTTTCAGTCCATGCAGATTTTATTCTAAATAGATCTAATCCTCTTGTAAAGTCAGGTATACCAGGAAAGAAATGACATACTGGCATTGAATCTAGTATCTTTCTATTTGTTTCAGGAAGTATGTTATCTGGAGGTAAACCAAAAATTGATTGCAGTGTATCTGTCTTATCACTTCCGCCGGAAGATACTCCATTTCCAAAAATGATACGTGACTCTGTTCCTACACGTATTTCTGTAGGTGAAATACCTCTACTAAAACTTGGCATTTTTTATATCTCCTTATGGGTGCTCAGACCCGAGTGCTTTATTTTGCCAGTAATCATTCCCGGCCATCAGGCCACCCCCTCCCCTACCACCTGATCTAATTGAAGTTGACTCATTTACATTAGTATTTTGAAGGCTTGTTGAGCTCGAGAAATTATTTTGCTGGATTGGTTGTGCCTTCCCTGTTTCTTTTATTGCTCCTTTTACTTCTTTTAGTTCATTTACTATAGGATCAACTACAAGTCCTGCTTTCTTCTTATCTTCTTCTTTTGCTAAAGAAGCTTGATTAATTGATCTTGGTGTAGAGTCACTTATTATTTGTTTGCCTATGTCTTTAAACATTTGTGCTTCGCCTTTGAAATGGCCACCAACTTTCTTTTCCCACCAACCAAGTTCTTCATATTTTCTCATTGCTTCATTAGCATAATTTAGAAATAAATCAGGATTGTTGTATAAAGTACTAATCTGGTCTGATGGAACTGATTGCAATATAGATTTACTTAATTCATTTAATCTACGAACATCGGTTATCCCATATTTTGTTTGCAAAAGACGACTAAGATTTTTAGTTAACTCGTCTCTGTGGTATCGTTTTCCTAATGCTGTTTTTTCTTTGTATTTTGTTTCATACATTCGTTTTTGTTTAAATTGTTCTAGTTGTTTGGCTTGAGCAATTGCTTGAGGACTAGTTTTTACTATACGTTTACTACGCTCTTGTGTAAGTAAATCTATTTGAACTTGACTTAATAATTCCTTTGATTTTTTTCTGTGTACCCAAGCTAAAAACTTTTCTTCTCTTTGCAGGCCATATTCATATGGATCAGTAAATATTCTTCCGAACGTCCATGTAGACTTTGCCCATTCTGCTCTCCATCCTTCTATTTTATCAATAGGAATATTCATATATTTGTCTGGATTGGCCATAATATAGTCTTTTTGGGCGTCTTGAATTACTCCTATGGATGCATCGCCAGAGATGCGAGTGCTTTTAAACTTAAGCGCTTTGCTCTGTAATTGTAGTTTATAACCTTTTTGTCCTGCTGTCACTTTACCTTCCGCTGATACTGCCTGTGCCTTTTCTATGTATCTTTGACCAGCTTCTCTTGATTTTTTTCTCTGGTCATCAAAGATATCGTTGATGAAGTTTTTAATCCAATTTCCTGTAAGCCAGGTTAATCCTAGAGCCCCAGCTATAGCGGCTGTGACTCCTGGATTTGTAAAGACGTTTGTAAAAATATCTGTTATTATACCTGTTATTTTACCAACAATTCCACCAATAAAACTAAAGGCTTTCATTATCCAATCTAGTGTTCTCCATTTTTTGCGAAGAGCAATCCATCTCTTTTGTATAGAAAAATGTTTTTTACTTGTATTTTGTATTTGTTTTAAAGATTTTGTTTGAATCTTATCTTGGTGTTTGGAAAATGCGTAATATTTTTTCTGTAATTTACCTGGAAGAGGAGAAACCCATATTGGCCTCTTAAGTCCTCGTCTTCCGCCAAATACCTGGGAGAATCCAATGGCAATAGCTCTACCTATAGGAACCATTTTTCGTCTATCCATTTCGCCAAATATGGCTTTTCCGCCTTTTAATCTTCCACGAACTGTTCCTCCTAAACCCCCTCCTGGTTGCTCAAGCATTTCTGATGTTGGAAACGCTCCTCTAAGCCTACTTTTTATACGTTTAAGAAAACCAGGTCCTTTAAATCCTGCATATAATCCTCTTTGTTTCATTAAAAATCCAGGTTTAAATTCCTCACCTTTAGCTTCCGCTTCAAGTCTCCTTCGTTCTTCACGTTTCCTTAACCCTCTTTTTGCAAGTAGACCAAGACCTCCAACGGCACCGGCAGCTGCGCCAGCAATACCTCCTACGCCAGTGAGCCCAGCAGCCATCGCTAACCAAGGTGCTGCTTTCACCCCAAGTCCTACGAGTTTTCTAATGAGAGGTTTTGCTAATCGTCTCATCTTGATTCCTGGAATTGGTGGGTATACCTTTTTATGGACAAATGTCGCATGGTCACGATTTGCTTCAGCATTTGCTTTTGCCACTAGAAATAAGTTATCTAAACGCCACATTAGTCCGGTATAAAGAGTAGCTAAATTATGTGCTATGTTAGTTAATGGTTGTGTTGATGAAGATAGTTGTGCTGTATAATTTCCCTTTGTTCTCCTAAAAGCTCTTACTATTCTCATAGGAGACATTCTTTGAAACCAAGTTGAATAGTACTTTTCTTCAAAACCAAAAGTTCTCTGCATATAACTTAGTTGTTGTTTTTGGATTTCAATTAATTCACTTAAACCCGCCGTACCTATCCCGCCTGCGGGTGTTATAGTTTCTCCTGCATGTACTTTAGCTAAACCTCCCTGAGCGATAGTACCTCCAGCTTGTGCATGAGGTATTTCTCTGCCTCTTGCTGCTGCACCTCCTTTGAAGGGTTTAAGAATAGCGCCCATAGTTTGAGAGATGGTATTTCTCATTTTAGTTAGTGCTTGTTTCCAAACATTTGTTTCCATAAACTTAGCTACGAAATAACCATATATGGGAGAAGTTCTGGCGAGTGCCATAGCAACAACACTTTTCTTATTGAAGCTAATATCTTCACTGATTGCTTTTCCATATTGACCAATAGTTTGGGCAGTCGCTCTGGCAGTATCAGCAGTAATTTTTGCTACGCCTGTAGTTAGGGCACCAATCGTTTGATTCAGTTTTCCAAGAGTTTGATTCATAAGATTTTGAACTTGTTGAACATCTTCTTTTCGTTCTACTCGTTTATTAGTTTCAGCAATCTTTTGATCAACATCTTTCTGCATCCTGTTAATCGCACTGGATACATTACTAATGTTATTAACACGATCTTTCATAGCATCGGTGGTTTGAGTGATGCTTCCAGGTGTGACTTTAGCAGGCATATTCTATCTCCTTACGAAAACGTCTTAAATACTTGTTTAATTTTTGGATGTCCTGGTCTGATTTCTGATAATACACATATAACTTCAGATACAGAAATCAACTCTTGATATGGGGTAGTATATATATTTCTTTTCCCAAATGCATCTCTATAAGCGTTATCAAGAGGTCCGAAAATGTGTCTATATTTTCTATATACTTTTAAGAACATATCGAAACGAGTTGTAAACATTTCGATAAGCATAGTTATATCATTCAATCTTTTATAAAATTCTTGATCATTTAAAATTGAATATTTTTTTAATGACTCCAATACTTTTTTATAAGCTCCCATTTTTTGTTTTACTTTTTTAAGACCTTCACCTTCAAATGTTGATATGAATTTAATTATATTAGTGATTTCTTTTTTAGGTATTTGATTTAAGTCAAATATTCTTGAAAATGCTGAAATGTAATATCTTTCAATTTCTTCGTTGAAAATTGACATAAATTTTGGTCTACTCATATCAGCAAATAAATGTTGACATTCATGAATTGTAGTGGTTGCAATATCATCATTCTTTGCATGTCCAAGAATGGAAATTGAGTTATCAATCATTATATAAACACGTTTAATACCCATGTGGTAGAAACCCAAAATAGCTTTGTCTTCAGGATTTCCAAACATTTTATGTTTAAAGAATTTAAGAATGCCTTTAATTTGATATATTGGTGTTATCTTCTTTTTCTTAACTAGGTCTTCTATGGGTCCATATACCGGGTTTCCTCTACCTGATCTTTTAATTGCACTTAAGTATGCTTTAACTAATCTATCAGAGCTATATACTCTGAATCCATAAATATTATCAACTTCTTCTAAACCAATTGGGGGAGAGAAAAACTCATCTAAATTTTGTTGGTTCATTAGTAACTCCTTATTCATTTGAGTACATACTCATTATATCAATGAAACCACTCTTATCTTTTATATTACGTTTTACATTTTTCATGATGCTTACGTTATCCATTTCAACTGATTCATCGCTAATATTATATTGAAGTATATCTTTCAATCTAGCACCAGTCATATTGAAATCCCCGCTTTCAATCATTAACGGTGGGTCATATTTTCTTACATACATACAACATGCAGTAGCTAAAGCTAAGTCATCATGACACCCTATATCTGCTTCAACTTTTCCGTTTGGTTTGGAAACTAGACCAGTCAATTCTAAAGCTAATTTTTCAGACTTAACACTTTGTGGAAATTCTGTTAAATAGGAATATAGAGCATCAATTATCAACGGTCTTGTTTTTACATTGTTTGAAAGACCAAGAACAATTACATTGGCGCTTCGTTTTTCTTTATATAACATTAAAGAAAACTCACTGTTATTTAAATGCTCGACAACTTGGTTTCCATATCCTCCAGTTGTTTCAACGACGATAGTTCCTGGAAATTCAGTTGCACCAACTTGTATAACTTTAACAAAGTCTAATACTTTACATTTACCTTGATATTCCCATACCTGCTCAAGAGTTTCATAATCCCAAATAGTAACTGCTGATTTATCTTCTCCATGTTCTGGTGCTGTGTCAACTCCAATTAGATAATGTCTATTTGGAATCCTCTCAGAAAATTTGCAAATCTCTCCATTAAAAAGTTTTGCTTTACTGATAGGTTTCATTACTGAATCTTGCATTATTTCAACTGTCTTTGCTTCAAAGAATGAACCTTCAGTTGGTAAGAATTTTAATTCTAACTCTTGTGCTATTTTTCGTTGGTCATTATCAAATAATTTACACTGAGTTTTATACCAGTCTGGATCATCTGCTAGTTCAGGAATCATTCTCCAGTGGATAACAAATGGTTGGAAAATATCGTCATGACTAATTGCTTTATTATACCTTTTGAAATACCATTGACCAATACCAACTGTTTTATTTGGTGTTGATAGGACCACAGTTCCAAATGGAATTCCAGCTTTTCTTGCTTGCATTTGATTTGTTGAAAGAGCTGGAACCATTGAGGTCCAAGCAGTATCAATATGATTAACAAATGCTGCCTCATCGATAACTAGGAAAGTAAGTGCCTTACCACGAAGCGTATTCTCAGGTCTATTTGGATTAACAGGCGAAGCAAAAACCTTTGAACCATTTGTAAGAATAAATGATTGTTCTGCTCTCTTTGCAAATCCTCTTCCAAGTAATCCTGGCGGTGGTTTCATCCAATCTGGTAATTTCTCAACCATTCCTCGGATTCCCCTAGCAAAATCTGTTGCCTCTTTTCCATCCTTTGAAATAATTCCAATAACTGTGTTATCAAAGAAAACTGTGAGCCAACACGCATATGCTTGAATAATTGTAGAAATTCCTATCTGCCTACTCTTTAGAACTAATACATATCTACGTTTTTCAATGAGATCAATTAACTCAGTTTGTTTCCCATATGGGTTTAAAAGCACATCTTTTCCAGGTAATTCAATTAAAACATAGCTGCTACAAAAATAATCAAAGGACGTCTTACATTGAAGGTATTCTGTTATAAGGTCTTTTGCAGCTCCCTTCAGATGATCTGGTAGTTTCTTTGCCATATAACTCTCCTTTTTTATTTGTTCTTTTTATTGTGTTGTAATAATACTTCTCATAAGATGTACCCTTGCCCATGACTCCCATACTTTTGATCTAATCCATCCTAGTTCGCTTGCTTTTAAAACATACATTCCACCAAGAGGTTTATAATCAGCAATTTGAGGAATAAAGTTAACACCTTCCCCTACTGCCATTAAGTTTAATATAGGAAGGTTATGTTGTAGCTCAATTGCAATTTGTGAAATATCTTGAATTGATTTTGATAAGTTTGAATTAATAAAAGTATTATCTGAATCATATCCTGTCTGATTGATATGGTACATTATTCTTTTGTTAGTTTTAATAGCTTCTTTGTCATAATAGACAGTTTGAAAATTTGAGGTATTTGGTGGAACTATACCAAAAGTTTTTGTTAAATTTTCTGTATTAATATCAAATACCTTACTTAACTGATCTCTAGGTTTTACAATATATCTATTTGTTGGAGCTTGAACTAAAAATATTGAATTTCCTCTATTAAATACCTTTATTGGAGTTTTAGTATAAAATTTATCTGGGTCGTTTTCACTCAGTATTTTTTCTTGATCAATATTAGTTGCTAATTGATAAATTGAAAGAGCTTGAGATGCAGTCGTGTTTTTCGATAAATTTTGCACCTTTACTTTATTGTCAAAGGTACAATGAAATCCCAATGTTCCATTAAATATACCGTATACCCTATCTAGATATTTAATAGATTGATAAACTGTGCTTGGAGGAATAAGGAACTGATCAATGGGCAGCGAACTTTTTCCATTGGTATCATAATCTATATCAGCAGTAGTATTTGATAAAACGTTTCTTACTATACTTTCTGGTTTCTGACCAAAATAAAGACCATTAACTATTGTAGTCATTGTTTCATAAGAAGGTCTTAATATAGTATTAAATCTTACAGCAGTCCTCTCTGCTTGATCTGCTAACTGATTACCTCGTTGCATAGCAAAATCAGTATCTATATTAAGGAATAATAAATCAAAATCAACTTCTTCTTGAGGCCAATTTTGTTGAGCTTTTAATTTTATTGATAATTTTATTGGAGTTTGACCATATATTTTGTCAGTGATTATATCAGTTGAGTCAAGGTATAAATCTAAACTAATATTTTGATAGGGAGTGCTGACTGCTGATTTTATATTGACACTAATTAAATCGTTTGAATAATCTTTATCAGCAATTCGTAAATCAAACTCATACGTAGTGTTTGGTGTCCATGATTTCAATAGTTTTTCTGTCATTCAATAGCACTCCCCTTTTTTATATTTTGTTCCAAAAAAAGGGGTTTAAAGATATAAACCCCTTTTGTCGCAGATGATGTTCTTACTGAGACTCAAGTTTCTCAAGAACTTCATACATTCTAGCCGGGATAACCAGGACACTTTGAGCAATATTCTCCAACATCTGTTTTACATTTAGATTTGGTTCAAAGCTACTATAGCGAACAATTGACATGAACATTCCCCACGCTGTTACTGTTTCGGGTAAATCTTCTGAGATTATTTGCCGGCGTCTTTTACCAAGACCTTCGATCAGATCTAGTGTGGCAAGCATCTCCTCTTCAGCTAGGCACTTACTCATACTTTCAGAGATCATACCAGTTATGTTTTCTTTAAATGTCTCAACATAATCTGATATAACTGTGGTCATAGTTGTGTCAGAGCTTTCGATGTGAACCATGCGAATCTGGCCAAGTTTAAATGCAAATGTTACATAACTTACATTATTAAGTGTTGATATTCCAAATGATACTGATGCTGCTTTGGTTCCATTATAGCTATTATTAATAATCATGGCGGGCATTATGTCACCAACAATCTGAGATTTTACACTACTACTGATAATTAGTTCATTTCTAAATTGTGCTAGATCACCCGAAAGAAAAGTAGTTTCTCTCATTATTGGACTTCCTGTGCTAATAATCGATTGAAGTATTGGTTCACACAAGTTTTGATTTCCAACAAATTTATACATATTTGAAACGTAACCAGTATAGTTATAGTTTGGTTGTTCTGGAGCTTTGAGAAATACTGCTAAATATGGTATATCAACACCATCAGTCAAGTGACTATCTTCATCTCCAGCTGGACCTGTATAAAGTTGCCGGTATATAACTTCGCCAAATCTATCTGTGTAACTATACATTCCCTTGTCTGCATTTGAAATATCTAATCCCATTTCTTCTGCACGTGCTGTAAAAGGTTCCATTTAATCACCTCGTTTCGTGTGGTATTTTTCTATTGTTTCTTTTACTGCTTTTTCGATTTCTCCCTTTAGACCTTCTTGAAATATTGTGATCTCGTTTTTTCCAAATATACATTGAGAAACAATAAGCGATGTTTTTGAAATTACAGTTTCTAAAGATACACCTTCATAGAGAGAAGTTGTTCTTCCTTCATATCTGTCTTTCAAAATTCTTACGATCCCATCTTCATAAGATCCTATAACTAAATTGGCTCTTGATATTTGCTCTATCATTCCAGGTTTTCTATTAGCTGGCTTAGTGGCCACCCCCCCTCCGTCCATCAGTACCGTTTTTAAATTTATTTTATTAATCATAATCTCTCCGCCCAGAATCTCAAGTAAATGTTTCGACCATCAAAATTAAAGAGATTACACACATCTTTTATTTTGAACCTCTTTTCAAGTTCAAAGAAATAACGAGCTCTCCACTCTGTCCATATTGATGCATGGGGACAAGATGGTTCATTCAATAGTTCAGTTGTCAACTCTATATTGTGTGCTTCGAAGTTTACTACATCGTTTGCAACTTGATACTCTTCATTTATGATCATATTTGCAAGAATTAAGTAGTTTGGAACTATTACATCAATTTCTGCGCCTTTTTGTGTGACCGTCGAAAGAAGATATATGAAATACAAAACTTTGTCCATCGGTACATGTTCCAAGAATCTATATACACATATTCTATCGAACCACATTGATGTACGTTCCATGAATGTAAATACATCTTCTTTTATATTGAAGGTTTTATTTTCATATTGCATCCAGTCGCTTCGTTCAAATTCAACTTCCCCAGGATCTTTTGATTGATAATACATTGTATCGACGTTAACTATGAAATAGTTTTCATCTTCATAATTAAGATCAATAGGTGGTATCTTTCCCCCTGCCACGTTCAGAATTGTTTTGGTCATCGTTATTCCTCTCTATCGTACAAACTCAGATACGATACTTTTTGTAAATGGAGTTATGTATAAATCAAAATATTTTTGTTTATCAATATCGTCAGTATCCATTATTCTTAGAGTTGGTTGTGATACTTCTATTTCTCCATATCTCTTTAGCAATATATTATACTTTTCATTTTTAAGAGGAACCCCAAAAAGATTTGGATCATTTGAATTAAGAAACTCAGTTTTAATTTTATGAAGACTTTTAAATATTGCAGATTTGTTACTGAAGTTTATTTTACATATTTTCTCATAGATTCGGTCGATTTGCGGATACCTAAATGCTATTCCCTTGATGGTTATCTTATGAGAACTATCATAAGAGATATATTTTGATCTATCAAATGATACTATAAATATTTCAAAATGTTTTCTGATATTTAAAGGGATTTCATTAACATTTGTTTCCCTTAGAGTTCGAGTCAATATGAGTCCATCATATTGTCGTATAACTATTTGATCCTCAGAAACATTGTTCTTTAAAATGTATTCATCAATTGTTGAAGCTGTTTTATTTCTTAATAATGATGTTAACCTAGGATTCTTTCTCATCATTTTACCAATTTGAATATTTCTTTCGATTTTGTCTTCGAAGTTTAGACCGGACACATCGTATCCCAAGTTTTTCATAATTGTATAATGACATGCTTCAATATCATATAAATATAAGTCTCTCATTACTAAGTTTAGTTTTTCATTGATTTTCATAATAGTTAGGGGCGGGAAAAATGGCGCTTGCTTTTTCCAGTAGTCTATTGCCAATTCAACAACATGGTCCCAAGCATACATCCAAATTTCCCGCCCAAACTCCTTATTCTAGAGTTTCAATAATTACGTTGTCAATCTGCAAATGATGGTTGATATCTGAGATCTCTGTCTGTCTTGCGATCAACCATGTAACTGCGTCTCTGTTTGTCTGAATATCATCGATTGCTTTTGAAGATTGCTTATATCTGAGTTGGAAGTCTTCAAGGTTTGTTCTCTCTGCCAATTTGACCTCAACTTCTGATGGAAGTCTTCTGACAACTTCAATCTGATCATCTGTTCTTGTGATTTTGGCTACATGATAAGGAACTAAGAAACCTTGAATATTGTTACAAAATACAGCGATCAGACCAGTACGCACTCCATAGCATTTGATATAAATATTGTCCTCATATTCGCAAATGACTCTGAATCCATTATTATAAATCTGCATATCAATACCCTTGAGGTTTAAAATGGGTTGTACATCTGCGTTATCAAATACTTTAAGTTGTCTCTTCGATTCTCCAGATTCGGTATCTTCTTCAGTACCATCTTTGATTGCCATAATCAGATTTGCGTTGGGGTCAATTCCTCTGATGGACACTTGAACTTGATTAATATTATCAAAGTTACTGGAGTTTTCTTGAAACCAACCGTTGAGTGTTGTTATACTGATGGCTTCCGCTGCTGGTTGTTCCTCGACTACTGCTTCTGCTTCCTCGGGAAGATCTAAATCTTCTTCAGAAAAAACCATTTCTGCATCTGTTTCGCTTTTGACCATTTCAGATAGATTTTCATTCATATTGAGTTAATCCTCCTATTTCCATTTCTTAATATCCGCTTCTATGTCTTCTCTCCATTTTGAGACATCTATTTGAGTATATGCCTCTAGTGTGGCTCCAGCAAGAGCCATGATTTTGATAATCTCTTCATATGCCTTTATTGGCGCAGTTCCATCTTGCTCATATTCTCTACATGTTACGAGCCATGGAGGTAACTCATTTTCCCATTTGCCTGCGTAGGCAGCTTTAACCTTTTTCAAATATATATCTAAAAATACTATAAAACTTGCTAGATTCAGAGATTTTACATGAGCATAATCTCCGAAAACACATTCTTCATAATCCCGTTCCTTCTCGAATAATGCGAAAATTTGTTGCGGCGTCATGTTTGTCCTCCAAATTCATTGGGTAATTTTCATCGTGAAAAGATGCGATCATATTTAATATAAATTGTTCTTTACTCTTTGAATAATTCATTGCTTCTTGTAGTCTTCTAAGCTCGGGGATTTCTGTGATTCCTCGTTGTTGATAAAATGGAATTATATGATCGTATGGATATCTTGATACTAAACTATAGGGTGTTTTTAAATAGTATCTTCTTATTTTACCAGATTTTGATCCAGTTAACATAATAATTATACTTCCATAATCTTGAAATACTTTATAACCTTTATCTTTAATCCATTTATATCTAGATAGAAGAATACCATACTCTGAGCGAGCATATTTAGGAATTTTATTGTCGACTCTAGTAGTTGGATCGTTTTTAAGAGCATCCAAATAACCTTCTCTTGTCATAAACCATTTTTTCCACGGCCACCTACGATCAAAATTCCAGTTATGAAAACCTGAATTGAACAGAACTAAATCCCCTCTTAACCAGGAATTGCCTTTTCTATCAGAAACTAATTTAAATTGAGCAGGGAAACTACAATGATGATGAGTATTACCTCTACGCCATCCAACATTATATCCATCATGCCATTCAGTATAAGTTTTCCCCCAAGGTTGCTCAGATAAAACGTCGACCGTCGAATCCATGTGGTATTCCTTTCCAGTTAATTGCAATTGCTTCAGAAGTATGAATTGATTCTTCATGACTACATTTCACAATCCAATCATGTACTCCTGCAATTGAATCAACTGATTGCGATATTGCTCGAATTGCATCTTCAACAAACATTGGATTCTGTGCTGCAATTCGACCAATTTCTTGTTCATCTTCCCTTTTGATAATTGGATATGGTAGAGTTGGAATTACAGATTCAACTGCTTCAATTATATCCTCTAACCAAAGATAGTGCTGTCCATCTGACTCTATTAATATATGAGCGAACGATCTTTGATTATGAGGAAATCCGGGGTCTTCTGAAGTATTACATAACTCTGCTGAACATGGACAATATGATGAATATTGAACTGTAACTCCTTGAAAGAACCTGAATTTTATAGTATCCATTGGCTGTCCCATTATCCAGGATACTTCTCCTTGAAATCTGCATTTATAATATATGGGAAATTGATTTTTCGATTTAACTGATTCTTTTATTCTTGGTAACCTAAAATTAAATTTCATAAATGCTTCAGTGCCACCAACTTCATTTAGCATTGAGGTTATAATTTCTTTAATTAACTTACTTTTTAAAGGAAGATCTAAATAAGGTTTTAATGTTCGTATGAGTCTCGACATAGAGATCCCTTTTGTTGCTTCATTGAGGTTAGTTCCCATAGATACATTTGCAACCATTTGATTGAACCCACCAGTTTTTGATTCAAGTGTAAAAGGAACCTCTACGTTTTCGACTCCGACTCTTTGTATTGGTATTTTAATATTTGGTTCATTACATTGTATATCAGGTAGCGAACAGATTTTGTCTTTTAAACTCATATTTTATATCCTCCATCCATTTATCCATTTCAATAGTCATGCTAATGTCATGTTCCGAATCGTTTGAGCATCTAAAATAGACATATGAGTCATCATAACCTGCTCCGGTCCAAGCATCATCACGAATTATCTCTCCATCCTTTATTCGAAATGATTTATTTGGAGTTACATATTGGAGTACAATTTCTGCTCCACATTCTTCACAATATTTATTCTTCATCATCTAATACCAACTCCTTTGGGTCAAATAGATAAGTCTTTTTATTTTTTTTCTCTAGCTTTTTTTCTTTCGGTGTATGGACTTCTTCTTCTTTAAAAGTCAAATATCCATGTCTATCTCTATAAAAACTAGAAGAAGTATCTGTAGATGTCTTTGAATTCCACATTCTTAGTTTCCACATCTCCTTTCTTAAAAATTAATCATCCCATAGACTTCGCATTGTCATTTGTGATCAACCCCTAACACTGTGAGATATGCATTGAGTAGTTTAACTGACTCTGGTCTGGTATCTAACTCTTTTGATTCATCAACTAAATCTGAATCAATAAAGTTACGAATATATCTATTCTTTAAATCGATACAATCTGATTTTGTAGTTAGGAACTCAAATAGATTACATGGTGCATCGTGACCAATAATACATGCGGTCTCCATTTCTCCGCATCGTTGCCCACCTTTATTCTTTCTTCCTCCAAGTGGTTGGAGTGTTCTTTTTGCGTAACTACCGATACCCCTTGCTGCTAATTTTTCTGCAGCAATATGAACCATTCGGAAGAAGTAAATATGTCCAACCGCAATTTTATTTAACATCTCAGTTTTCGAAAGTGGATCATATACCGTTTGTTTAAATTTGGTCTGAGTATATTTTATAGCTTCTTGGATATCTTCTATTTTACAAGACTCAAAAGGTGGTTGAAAAAGACAAAGATTCTGAATAAATTCTTCATTAATTGCCTTTGGAAGTTGCTGTTTGAATTGATTAAAGTACCAATTTCCCTCAGTTTTGTCAATAATCTTTATAAAATCTAACAAAAACTTTTTGATCGTTTTTTGATTCTCTGAAGAAAGCATCTTCATGATTGTTGCTTTTAAATCTTCCAAAATCATTGACAATCTCAATTCATAAAGCTGACCGATATTCATTCTTGATATTATACCAAGGGGATTGATACAGATATCTAAATGTCTTCCATCTTCAATTTGTGGCATCTTCTCATGAGGAATTATTCTTGAAATAACTCCTTTGTTTCCATGACGATTGGCAATTTTATCTCCAACCTGGATTCGTCTAAAGTGAACCCCAGTCATTTCAACATAGATACCGTTAATCTTTTCCCTTTTATTTTTGAACTTTCCTGTAAATGAACTTATATCCAGACCATTTTCCCTTATAAAGCGATGGGCATCTTCTTTGGATAGCTTATCCTTCAAAATTCTTTGAAGGCATTTATCTTTTTCTATCTGCTCTTCAATTGTTTTTTCAACCCACTCTTTATACTCAGGGATATCATCGTTCCACGAATTACAATATATTCTAACCTCTGGTATAAGGTATGTTTTATCTGCTTCGAGAACTAAGTTTTCTGAAAATGGTGAGTACATATCATCAGAAGTTAAACTTTTCATAATTGCATATGGAGATCCAGATTTTACTGTATCAAATTCATTTGGCAGTGGTTTATATGATTCTGAATCTAAAGTAAGCAATACTTTGTGTGGAGGTACTGTAAAAGATAGATCTTTATAATGGACAGATGTAAACACATCCTCTTTTACCAATCGATCAGAAATAACGATACCATCTTCATAATTATTTCCATAGTAAATCATCACACCAGTTAATAAATTTTTACCAAATGTGATCTCTCCATTTTTACAGTAGTTGCTTTCTGCCAAGATGTCTCCAGCTTTGAATTTGTCACCTGGTTTGACATAGATATTCATAAAGTCCATATGTTCAACATAGATCTTTCTAAATGCTACATCAAATATATCTACATCATTATTATCATAGACAACAATCAAGTATTTTTGATCTATATAGATAACTTCTCCATTGTTTTTTGCTACCTTTACAAACTGTGTATAATTAGTATACGCTGATTCACAACCAGACTTGATCATTGGTTCATCAAATTCTTTCAACATAATTGATTGTCTCATTTGTGACGAGGCCATTTGCAATCTTGTTTGGTCATCATGTTCACAAAAAGGAACCATTGAAACTGGTATTGATATTGGTTGATTATCTGGCTCTTCTGGACTGAATTGTAGGCGATCATCAACTTTGACATTTGGAGTTAGGTTTTGAAGAACACCACAGTTATCTCTATCTGGGGTATCAACTGGGCATACTCTTCCGAACATTGTTGGACATATATCCCTTAGATGTTTCGGGATATTTTCTCTTTTGAATCCACCTGGTCCTAGAAGACTTATTCTAGATAACTTTGTCAACTCTTCAATCGGATTTATTGAGAAGTCAAACTGAACTATATCAGATACATTACATTCTGACAATATCTGAGTTGAGTTGATATTGAATTTTGGAGATCTTGAGGTTCTATTTGAATAGCAAAGGTCAAAGATCATTTTTGAAACTTTGGAATATATCATATACTCAAAACATCTGATTCTCTTATTTGTAAAGAGAGTATCATCAATATGCCTAGTTTGTATTGCTAAGATTAACTCCTCAAGTATTGAACCTGTTTGTAAGAACTTTGCGGTTATTATATCAACTTTGGGGATAAGTTCAAAAGCATACATAACATCTTCCCCTTTTGACTTTGCATTGTATCTTGAATATATTCTTCCAATCTCATGAATAAATTCATCTTGGGTAAACCCTTTTGACTCCTCATAATAAAATATTAGATCATTAATGAGATCTTCATATGGGGTTTCAGCATTTTCATTGGTCTTAATGTTTGTGAGATTAAATCTTTTGATGATTTCTTCAGGTCCATAATAACCAAATAATAATAGAGCTAAGTGAGCTTTCTTCCCTAGAAAACTGACCTTGATAAATGGCGCTTCCTTATCTCTGAAAACCATCAATGTTGCTACATTGGTTCGTAACTTGATACTTTCTCCTCTTGTTACGATTGGAATATCAAATAATTGAAATAATGGAATTTTCTTCCTTCCATTGATAATGATATAGTTATCGTCAACGAGTTTTGGAATAAAAATGCTCAGATCAATTACAGAGTTTGCTTTCTGTAATTTAATCACGAGCGTTTGTTTTAAAGTTTTAGACAATTCACCAGATGTAAATCTAGACTCCTTTATGTCTAATTCTAATATTTCAAAGTCCAGTTCTTTGACTGGGTTAACTATTTCGGAGACTACTGGTAAAATCTGCTCATAGTCTTGTTTTCGAAAGGTGAAAATGTTTCTATCTTCATCCTTTATCTTGAATGTTGGGTTTATTAGTTTCAATATTTTTGACCTCCGAATAGTGTTCTCTTAAAAGTTTTATAAGCTCTTCATCTTCTATATAATAACACGCTTGGTTTTCCAATACATTTAGTATTAGTTGACCCAAACGGAGATCTGGAAATGAACTCCAGATCCCCTTTAGTTCATCAAGTATTTTGGGTATTCTTTTGGGGTCTCTCATGTTATTCTTTCTCCCTTGAGAATTTTATCCATAACTCCAGAATATCGACCTTCATATAAAATACCATGAAGAATTGATCGTTTTGGATTTGAGAATGCCATAGCAAGAATCCAGCTCTCTTGATTTGGTACGCTTTGAATTGAAAAATATCCAGGTTTGACTTTATTTCGATTTTTCAAAAGTCTCCATTTCTTATAATCTTTCCACATCAATTGAGCTACAACACATTCAAAATGAACATGATAAATATCAGCATCATATGCATCAAATAATTGTTCAACTATTTCTACATAAGTTTTACCCTTGAATTTATGTAAGAGAGAAGCAACTGTAGCAAGATCGCCTATAATATCTTTTTGTTTAATTGCGTCTTCCTTGTTGTCTTGGGCTCCTTTAATAATTGCTGAACCTGATGTATGGAAAGTTCTTAAAACTAATTGTGTAGATCTTTCGCCTAGAGTTTGTGCTGCAATAATTCCGATGAATCTACTATTAATGGTTTTGTGGAGATCTCCATAACATGTCTGACAAATGTTTGCACTCTTGCAGAGAATTGGACTTCGTATTTCAATAGTTTTCCCAATAATATCTTTATAATTTTCTATAGTTATTTTATATAAAGATTTGTCATCTTCTGAAAGTGCGTATCTATTTACAAGCATTGAAGCTTTTCTTTCATTTTTAACATTGATCGTAAGAAGATCAGATGTGCCACAATCCTTAAGCGTTTCATGTATTTGAAGATTAGCACAGGTAAATATCAACTTCCTTGATAGATAACCTGAAGTTCCTGTATTTAGAGCAATGTCAAGAAGTCCTTTTCTACATCCATAAGTCGAATAGAAGAACTCCTCCTGGTTCAAACCTTCAACGAGATTGTGTTTAATTGGTAGGGGTAATATTTCTCCATCAAAATTTGATATAAATCCTCTAGTCAGAATCAATTGTTTTACTTGATCCCAACTTCCTCTTGCTCCTGATTCAATCATGTATGAGTATGCAAATTTTTCTTTTAATTCATTAACTATATCATGTCCAGATACAGAAACTAATTGATCTCTGATTGACCCCGATGAATATAAAGAATCTCGCATTGGTCTAAACTCTTGATCATTGAAGTCTTCTAATGATAAAGTACAACCATACAGACTTGCATATTTGAATCCAATTCTTTTTATTTCATCTAAGACTTTTTGAGTTTCTTTTTCTGAATAATTATTTTTGATGTTGTTTAAAATAAATAGTAATTGATCCTTTCCTACTACTTCTGTAATTTCAGGATAATCGGTTGGAAGGCAGTTATTAAATATTTTATGACCGTTTATATCTTTAAATGCTCCAGATGTTAGAAAGTAAATTCCTAATACTATATCTTGACTTGGAATAGTAGTTAATGTCTCATTTGCTGGACTACTAAAGTTTTTAGTCACAAACATTTTCTCAATAACTTCTTTTTTTGCTTCCTCACTAACAGGAATATATACTGCCATTTGATCTCCGTCAAAGTCCGCATTAAATGGTGGGCAAACTAAAGGATGGATTTTAATAACTTGGTCTGTAGAAACTTTGATATTAAAACCAAGCATACCAAGTCTATGGAGAGATGGTTGACGATTTAGTATACATACTTCATCTTTAGTAATTGTTTCGCAAACTCTAAATAAGACTGGTGATTGAGTATCAATACATTTATCAACAAAATCTAATGCTTCATTTAAAAGTTTGAATTTTCCTAATTGAATGATTCGTCTCGCTATGGGCAATTTGAATATTTCTAAAATCATCAGATATGGTAGTACACATTCATCAAGATTTAATGTTGGGTCTGGGCAAATCACGGCTCTACCAGAGAAGTCAATTCTCTTCCCTAAGATATTTCCCCTGATTAGTCCTTCTTTCTTTGCCATCTTTGCTAATATCTGATCATATAGTTCATTAACTACTGTCTGAAGTTGTTTGAAATATGTATAGTACATATTCTTATTAAGTTGGATATTAATATTAGTGTCCTTCATAATTTCTTTCTTTGTAAGAATTTGGACATAATACCTGTTAATTTTATCCATTAGTTGTCTAGTACCTGTACTCTTTGATGTTGGTCTTAAGTCAGGCGGCAAAACAATTATTTGAGAAAGAAACAGATTGTTGATATTATTCTTAATCATTTTCCATTCTTGAATACCTTCTTCAGATAAAGAATTTGCAAGATCTTCAACTATCTTTTGAATTGCCTCTGTCTTTTCCCATGTTGGCGTACCGGATGGAATTCTTTCTGGATTAACTGTTACAATGTGTTCATCCTGATCCATATATAAAACACTTTTCTCTTGACGCATCAAATCGTCTAGAGCTACTTTAAGACTCTTTCCGCCTATGTCAACTAACAAGTCATAGAATAAAGGATTAACAACTTTCATTGGTAATTTTATTTTAGCAAATGTTGTTCTTCTTGCATCGCTATTTATAATATTAACTTTACAAATGTCACATGTTCCTCCTGACTTTGACACTCCATAATATGTGCCACATTGGCAGGTGTAGTTCTTTACTGGACCGAAGATTTGTTCAGAAAATAAACCTTCTGGATGAAACTTTCTTTTTCCAATAGTTTTTAGAGAGGTTACTTCCTCTAGATTTTCACAGAATTGTCCGTAGTCCAATATTTTTGGCATTGTTTAATCCTCTTTTAAACCATTAGTTTGTCAATTGCACGTTCAAATAGAAAGTGCAAATGATTTTTTACAACTTTAGATATAAGTTGTTCAAGCTCAGGTATTAAAAACTTCACAATTTCTTCTGCATCTTCTTTCTTAATAGAAGAATCCCAACTCTCTAATTTTTTATCAATTAGAGAATTGATATAATTTTCCATTGGGTTTTCTGGTTGGTTCTTCTTTTTCGGCATTTAATCATCTCCTTGATTGAAACGAATGTTGATTGAAGATATTTTTTTATAATCGACCAAATGTTTTCCTGGAGTAAAATAACAATCATCTAAGTAATAGCATTTAAAATTACTTAGTAATAATGAAAGACTTTTTTCATTGAAAGTCATTGTTTTTTTATTCTCAGAAAGACAATATGCATTGGTATTTGAATCGCAATTTGGGTGCTCACCAAATAGATTAACAGTTGTAATTATATCTTGTTTAGTATAGGTAGTTATTGTAAAACCTTTTAGATGCATACTTCTATCAAGATGTGTTATTTCAAATGCACATCCACTTTTAATAACATTTGTTGGAATTATTTTGCATATAAAGATATGTTCTTTTCTGAAAGGGTGTTCATTGTGTTCTAGCACTATGTAGTTTTCCAGGGGTGTATCAACTACCTCCTGTTTCTTCCAGAAGTTCAATATACGGTTTACCATCATGACCCTCCTTTACTAAGACTATAAAATTCATAAAGTCTCCTTTTTGCTTTACTAAGTTTGTTAGAGTTTCAACTAAATCTGTAGATGTTTTTAATGAACCTCTTTCAATTATAGAATTTTTAGTTTCTGCAAAAGTTGGAAGGTTAAGTATACCTTTAGGTTTTTCTCCAATAACTACTCTAACGTCATTTATTTTATTGATCTTCATGATGGGAGCAATATTTTCTTGTAGTCCATGAATCCTATCAGTCTGATCAAAGACTTCATATAATAAATCAGATTTATTTTCAAGAGTTTCTTTTATTGATTTATGTATGATGTCAGGTAATACGTTTAAATCTACTGTTTGTATTAAGCGATTATGCAATAGATTTGACATTTGTTGACTGTCGATAACTTGGGCGGCAAAAAACGCTGCTCTTCTTATTTCACTCTTGCTTAGATTAATGCTATATGATCCCTCATATTCTTGGTGACATTTAATATTTTTTCGACAATCAATCACCAGAATTTTTCCAGATATATATAATCGCATGTCTATTTCATTTGCTCGATCACAAACTATATCTCTACAATCGATGACTAAATCGACCTTTGGTAGTTTTGTTTTTCCTTCTTCATACTTCGCTTTAAATTCTTTTACTAATACATCGTCTTGGATAATTTCTTTTAACGCGTCAACTTTATATTCTCCAACTTGGGAGATTGAATAAATTGAACTCCTAGCATTCTTTGGTTCAACGAAGTCATAGTCAACAATAAATAGTTCCTTTACAGATTCAAGTTCAGAAAGATGCTTACATAGGAAACCACCGAAAGATCCAACACCGATTATTAAAATCTTTCTAAGTGACACGTTTATTCCCCCTCTCATTATGAATTGGGGGACCCAATTGGATCCCCCAAACTCCCTAGATGGGATTATCCTTTCTTTCCTGCTGGTTTCATGAATTCCAGGACGTCCCCTTCTTTCAGGACATAATTACCGGCAATTTCTTTTCCATTAACGAGACCGGTTGAGAGTTTATCCACGTTAAGGACTTCGCGAAGGAATTCCCCAACTTCTGATACGGTACGACCGGTGACTGGAAAACGACCAGACGAGGCACCACATGATACCTGGACTGTAGTGGTCATTTTGCCACCAAATTGGGCATCGGGTTTGGTCATGGAGCTCTGGAATGCGCCTTCGATCCCTTGTAAGGGACCATCTTTGGCAACACTTGCTCCACCACCACCTCCACCATCGCCCATAATGGCGTCTATGATCATTGACTTGGGAAGTTTGGTCTTTCCTGTAATTTCCAGTTTGACGACCAGTTGACGAAGTTCTTTAACCGTTTTGTCTTCTAATGTTTCTCTCTTGTATCGTGCCATAATACTTACTACTCCTTCAAATTGAATTTCGAAATTCACTTTACGATTCGGTTTTGTGCTAGAGTATTCATTTTGGTCATGTCAAAGTACACTTCGGAAGCTTCCAATTCTTGCTTCACAACCGCATTATAGAAACTCCAACACATGATTGTAGCTACCCCGAGATTTGTAAAATACAATTGGGGTTCGGAATTTGATAATTCTTCACACGACATTTCATCAGGTAACATATCGTCGGGATTTGCAATTTCAGGATGGTATGATGCCAAGTCTGGGGTTTCATCTTTACCCGCTTTACGAATATATGTTTGGACATTTCCATCTATCAATTCATTCCCACCAGAAATTAGGGTAACGTCTTTTAAATTTTTGCAATAATTATTTACAATCATTCTGGTTTTGTGATTATCTACGCAAAGAAATACTACATCGCCTTCTTTTATGACTTCAATAACCGTCACTTCATTGATGAAGGCAGGGTACACGTCTATGCCGAGGTCGGGAAACTGCAACCCCAGATCAGAAGCTTTGACTTCAGCTTTATTACCAATCATAGAAAACTCCTGACGTTCATAGTTTTTCTCTTCATAAGTATCTCCATCGGCTAACGTGATAAATGCATCTACATCTGATGCATAATTCAGAAATCTACATAATCTTTCTGCTAGGATAGAACCTACTCCACCTAATCCGATAATTCTTATATTCATTTCTTATCCTTATTTCTGAATAGTCTATTAAAAACTCCATCTTTTCGCTTTTGTTTTCTTGATGTTAAGGGAATACTATCTTGATCTGGTATGGGAAGTCTTTCTAAAGTTTCATCTTCTTCCGTTGCTGTATCAAGAGCTTGTTGATTAATTACATCCTTTACATCTCCGCCACAAAATGGGCAATCGCCATGATTCAGTACGCTTGTTTCAGTACCGCAATCTTTACATTTATAGTTGTAGCTTTCCGGAGTTATACAAGCTGGATAATTGTCTTTTGTTATTCTCTCGTCTCCTTGAATATCATCCACGTCCATTAATATCAAATGATCATCTACTTGACAATTGGGGCAAACCGCCATTTCTTCACTTGTATAAAAAACAGCGTCACATTGATTACATTCATACCAGTCAATCAGGTTGCCATTTTCATCATGGAATATACTGAGTTTATCTCCATCATCACTATTTAACTCAGCTTCTGTGATTTGTTCCAATGCCCAGTCAATCTTATGAGATTTGAATGGGCAAGCCTCACATGGATTGAATCCATTTTCATCAAGGATTTCTTCGTGTGGTCCTGTAGCTTGAACGTGGGGAGGAAACTTTATTGGTGTAGTTTTTGCTGGTATAAGAGGTGGTTGACCCGTTGGAGTGGTTTTATTCCTACTATGATTTTTCCATGCATCTGGATCATAATGATCTATATTCCATCTTCTCCAAGTATGGTTCCCCATCCATGGTTGTACATAACCACCCATAACTCCCGTTGTATAAGATGTCCATGCCTGTTTCTCAACAAGTTTAAACCACTCCGAAGAACACCTTTGATACTTACTAGATACATTGCTTACATATCTTTTATCAAATCTTCTGACGGTATATGTTTTCTGCGATTCTTTCGGAACCATCTTTTTTGTTACATGATCATACATGTAGACAGTAGAGAATGGTCTTTCAACCGTTTCGTCTATATTCGTAGTAAGAGTGATTCCGTTTATATAATCTTCAGCTTGAACAATAAACCGTTGACCATTTGATACAATTGAAGCAGAAATACTGACTTCTGCATCTCCATTGTTCCCTATGGTTATATGCAGACCATCAAATGACTCTTCATCTTTATCATCTGTAGTTGAATGGAATGCTGAGAAATTCGAATGACTATGAATGTCTCCAACCATAATATAACCATCTACTGTTACTGCTCTATTATAGTCAACTCCTCCTCCACTGACTTTTTGAGCTGGAACAACGAGTCTATATACTTTCTTCTCTTCATTGTAGAACAGTAATACTATTGCTTCGGAGCTGTATTCTTTATATACCCCTCGAAAGAATGCCATAACCTGAGAAAACAGAGTTCCAGGAATAGATTTAATGTGCATAGTTGCCATCATCTCAACACTTTCAAGCACTGAAATGTTTTTGACTGGAGTTATACTTTCCATAATACCAAGTTTTTTCTTTAGGTAAGTACCCTCTTTACAAACGATATACAGAATATCGTCATTGGGCATTTCCTCTTTGCCATTACTTACATATACCGGTATTTCGAACATCTAAAACCTCCCTGTATCGTCTATAAATTTATATGGTGAATGATCGCTATGTGATGGTGTAAACCCTCCATGGAAAGTCGGGAATCCGATAACTAATCCCTTTGCCTTCTGTTGGGTAACAGTCATTCTCGGATTTGGAATACAATCCAAAGTAATCTCGGATATGAATGCTTTGTCTATAGTGAAATAATCATCATGTTCGGAGTAGTATCCGAGCAATGTAGCTTTTATACCAGAATTACCTCGGTTTCGAGCAATAAGATATCCATGATCGGAGTCATGACTATAAGTGCCATTTATAATGTCTCCTGGTTGAAGTTTTATTTTAGATGGATTAATAGAAGTGTGTGTTAATGTTTACCATCGTTTTGCCTTTTTGCTAACTCTTTCGAATTTCTCCAGCATATCAGTATACCATAAGGTATGACCATTTGAACATA
>SDBT01000939.1_pt1 | contig 48962 bp, 36 predicted proteins | sample 2277101 | NCBI WGS metagenome assembly SDBT01 (sample SAMN10404973, study PRJNA504765) | marine sediment metagenome | isolation source: marine sediment core GS10_PC15, 103 cmbsf | place: Arctic Ocean: Southern Knipovich Ridge | collected 2010 | reverse complement strand
AATAAAACACCGGAGAAAACAAACTCTTTTGGCGGCCATATAGGCCTTGTCAGATCGTCAGTTCTTAAATAAATATCAGAAGGTTCGCCAACTGTTATTCCATTAATCCACAACTGAACTTTCCCATAATCCGGGGCCCTGACATAATACAGTTTCAGGTTATATCTTCCAGAATTCTCGACAGGCACGTTCAAAGAAAATTCTCCTTCTCCTCCCGAGTCGAAAGCCAGCATGTGATCTCCGCTCAAGTTGGGCATGACCATCTGAACGGAAGGCCGGGCATTCTTGCCGGCTTCACTCGCAAATTCAACGATACCTAAGTCTTCCGCCTCGAGTGCTTCCTCAACATACCAGCGCCCTTTAACAGGATTCCATTCCTTATTCGAAATTATCTCGCTTAAGCCAGGCCAGGGTGCGTGGATCTCCTTCTGGTACCAAAAACCAAGACCGGAGAAGTAATCACGGCCGGTGTTGGGCCAAGGGCTGATCCAAGGGTAGTGCTCGATTTCAAATTTAAAAGATTTCCAAAAGGGAATGGGATCCATGATATGGAAACGGTAGGCACTCAGCCTGTCTCCGACCTCTCTTCCTTCGAGAGCCGGAACTCCGTGATAGAGATCGGTAAACACTCTAAAACCCCAGGCATCACAGAAATAATCTTCTGTTCCGGTTCCTGCAAAGGATACCTTTCCATCTACGGTAATAATATCGTCTCCTTCCCCGAACCAACCTGAAGTCCTGGCTCTATGTCCCATTACCATCCCAACAAAGTGGCCCTCTCCTTCAATTTCCAATAATTTTATAGGCTCTCCCCGTTGGGCCGGATCGGTTTCAGTGAAGCGTGCATGAAAATAATTAATGTCCTTTATCGGTTTTCCGTAAACTCTATAATCTATATAAAAATAAAGTGAAACCGATTTTTTATTCAGATTTTCCTCAGATCGAGTGGTACTTACCGTTACCCTGGCAGATCTATTGAACGGCATATGCCACCAACAGTTGCGTGAGCGGCCGTTTGAAGAAATCTGTATGGGATAGCTGTTTAGATCGGCATCAATGCCCATGGCTACGCCAAAAAAATCTCCGATGGGAGCTTCGACACTTGGGTGGTCATTTCCATCCCAGTAAATTTTTATAATAAGATCTCGGCCGGTTCCTCTGAAGGTCGTCCAGATATGTGTGATCGCACCGGGACCTTCGATTTCAGCCAGAGTGATTTCTTCTCCGGTGGTGGGGATAAAAAAATTATCACGGGGCCCACCCTCTCGATTATATGAACTTACCCTGGAAGCAGAATAAACCTGAGTTTTGGAGAGAGTTTCAAAAGGATTAAACACCGATCCTGATGCTGAAGGTGGAGCGACCGGCCCCGGCACAGGGAGAGGGAAATACCCTTTCTGGGCACTCCCGGCAAAAAAGGAAAAAATGATAATGACGATAACCGATAAAAAAAGCCAGAGCTTCTTGTTCTTCATCTCATCTCCTCTTCTAAAACCATTTCAAATTATTTAAAAAATCACTTTTTCTCTAAATATACTGGATAACTTATCCCACAACCTCTTTGAAAACCCGCACATAATTTCCGCCGATGATCTTTTCAATTGTACGCGCTTTGTATCCCCTCTTATGTAGAGCTTGAGCTAGGTGAAGCAGGCGTTGTGGATGGCTCAGTTCCGGAACCCGCATGTGTTTCACCTTCCAAGTCAACTGGGGAAAATCTTTCAATCTACTGTCAAAACTCCTTTGATGTCTCAACACTTCATCGGGGCGCATAGCCGTCATGTCCACAGCATCCCCATCCGTTCCCATGGCGACATGATCCTCCCCGCCCAAGTTAATCACACGCTCGACGTGCTCAATAAAATGATCTATAGATATTTCGGGATCTTTAGTGAGCCATCCGGACTGATTGTAGACACAGAAAACCCCGCCTCGATCCGCCATGGCCTTGATATTGCGGTCACTGACATTCCTGGGATGGGGGCAAAGGGATAAACAACCGGAATGTGAAAAAATCATAGGGGATTTCGTGAATAGAATGGCTTCAAGAGCCGATTGTTCGCCCACATGAGTCAAATCCATAAGCACCCGATTTTCATGCAGGGCTTCAATAACTTCAAAACCATAGTTGCTGAGTCCCCCATTCGCTTTTTCCCAACACGAATCGGCCACCAGGTTTCTTTGATTGTGGGTAAGTTGAATCTGTCGAATCCCCATGCCTACAAATTCTTTTAATCTGTCGAGATTCCAGCCGAAGGGCATTGTTCTCTGAAAATTATAAATAAAACCGACTTTTCCTGAACGTTTGGCTTCATCCAATTCGGCGGCACTGGTTACTTTCATAAAAACATCTGAATGTTTGGCTACGAAATCATCCCATTTTCTAATGACATCCTTCACTTCCGCCGCATAATTTTCGGCCATTGATGAAGGAACGACCGTCATACACATGGAAATAGCGGTAAATCCCGAGGTTTTGAGGGCCGTTATCTTGGAATCGGTCAGATAGGGAACGTAAGTGCGGGGAGGGGCGGCGCCAAAACACATGGCGTCGGTAACATAGGATCTGGTGTAAATTTCTTCAGCCGTTTCGTTTTCAGGAACGACAGACGTCCCTTTCAAGCGCGCCGCTGAGACCACGACGGCTCCGGCTCCAATACGACTCATGAATTCTCTTCTTTTCATCAAAATCTCCTTTTTTTAACCTACAATTTCTTTGAAAACACGGACAAAATTACCTCCGATGATTTTTTCAATGGTTTTGGTTTTATGTCCCTTTTTGTGCAGGGCCTGAGCCAGGTGGAGCAGCTGTTTGGGATGGCTTAATTCAGGAACCCGCATATGTTTGACATCCCAATCCAATTGGGGGTAATCCTTCCTTCGTCTTTCAAATCCTGCTTGGTGACGCTGCGCCTCATCCGGACGCATAGCCGTCATATCCACGGCATCCTGATCAGTCCCCATGGCCACGTGATCCTCTCCGGCAATATCTATTATATGATCGACATGGGCTAAATAATGATCCATTGAAATAAAGGGATCTTTAGTCAGCCAGCCGCTCTGATTGTATATGCAGAACAGCCCTCCCCTCTCCGCCATGGCCCTGATATTACGGTCGCTCACATTCCTCGGATGTGGATTGAGTGCCAGACAACCGGAATGAGAAAAAATCACAGGTTCTTTAGATGCTTTAATGACATCATAGGCAGAACGTTCGCCGACATGGGAAAGATCCACGATGATTCCGATTTCATTAAAGGCATTCACCACCTCATAACCGAACTGACTTAGTCCGGCGTTGGAGGGCTCCCAGCAGGAATCGGCAATGTAATTACGCCGGCCGCCGATCAACTGAATCTGCCGAACACCCATTTGGTAAAACGTCTTGAGTTTTTCGAGATCCCATCCGAAAGGAGCCGCTAGTTGGAAGTTATAGATAAATCCCACCTTCCCCGATCGTTTGGCTTCTTTTAACTGCTCAAAATTTATCACCTTCATAATCACATCGGAATTAGCGGCTACAAAACTATCCCATTCACCGATCATTTTTTTTGTTTCAGTAAAAATGCAATCCACTTCTCTCAAGCGCGACTCACCTGAAACCACATTCATGGACAGGGCCGTAATCCCTGATTTCCTCAAAGCTTCGACTTTATCCTTTGTGAGATAGGTCACATAGTTTCGGGGAGGAGCCGCTCCAAAGCTCATGACATCGATGGAGAATGCCCTCGAGTAAATGGATTCAGCCGTCTCTTTTTCTTGTTGAATAGTCCGGAATATTTTTGACGAATCCGGTAAACTAATCACTCCTGCCCCTAATGTCATCATGAAATCACGTCTCTTCATTTATCCCTCTCTTCTTGTTTTTTCTTTTTCGGCTCCCAATTCCGTGAACGGGAGCCTTTTGACTGTTTGCGTTCAGTTTTATTGCCTGTAATATCCAGAGGAACACTGCTGACATATCCGGGAAAACCGTTTGCAATGTCCTTCACTTCGACCAGCCAGGCATCCGGCAGTTTACCTTTGACAAAACCCTCGTAAAATCCTTCATCATTTTCAACCATAAACTCGGGATACCATACCAGGTCTCGCCAAAAAGGCTCATCGTCGTTATAGACATACCAAATTTTAACTTGAATTATTTTATTTGGAGAATCAATGCGAGCTTTGAAGAGTGTACCCGGATCCATAGAGCGTCCTCCCCATGGAAAATCTTCCCCGGTTTCTCTATAACTGAAATCACTTATCTTTGAAATCGAGCGCCCCTCAAATACATGGGATATCCACATCTGCCAGTTCATGAAGTGCTTTTCAGACATGGACGCATGCCGGTAGTTCGGAATATACTCGATCGTCCACCGCCCATTCATAATCTTCTGAATTTTATTGATGTTAAACATCTGGTATCCGTCTTCATTGGTCCCACCCAGGTAGAGAACCTTCGCTTTTACCCAATTTTTGGTGTATACAGGAGAAATGGCTCTAAATGGAAGCTGGCTTGTACTTCCCCATGTAGATTCGTTCCCCATATAGACCACACCGGCTATACGCAATGGATCCACGGCAGCCGCGGTAAAAGCAGAGGTGGCCCTCTTGCTGTGCCCGCCGATAACGGCACGGACTTCTTTTTTATCGATTTTTAAAATTTCGGCCATCACATCAAGAGCTCGCAGGTAAGGAATAGCTAGGCGAAAATAGGAATGGTCTACATGTTTCCCCGTTTTTTTACCAAGCTCTCTTAAAAATCCAATAGATATTTCGCGTCCATCCGAGCCGTCGTATTCTCCGGGCACCGGGAGGATCATGGTGGGGTATCCGGTGCGGGCGGCAATGGGTTCGCCATAGTTTCCCAGAAAAGAATTGCGCCAGGGTCCGGTGGCTAATCCATCCCAACTTCGCTGTCCGACAATCACGACTTTACCTATTTTTTCCGTCGAATTATAATCTTTAGGGTCTGCGGGTAAAAAAATCACACAGGGATGTCCCCATTTTCTACTGTTGATTTCCTGGCTGTAGAACTTCACTTCGACACGTCTTATTTTTTTGCCGGGCATTGTATCGGAATTAATGATTTCATCTTTCCCGATGGTGATTTTCAGTGGAGGGAGGCTGTCTTGAATCCCCTTCCAGAGCTCCTGAGGAGTTGGAATAGAGTCTGTTGAGAAACTTTTTTCATTCTTAGCCTGCAGAAAAAATCCGGTTAAAAGACAAACCGCAAAAAATAATAGTATGACCTTTAACCAGGAGGATTTACCCATGTCTTTCTCCATTTTATTGATTCACTATTTTTTTATTATTCTTTTTTTAAGGGCCCAATTACGGGAGCGCCATCCCCGGGATACACGCTCTTTGGTCGGTTTATGGGTTATATCCTGAGGTAAACTGCTGATATATCCCGAAAAACCATCGGCCGTATCTTTCACTTCAACCAACCAGGCATCCGGCAGTATACCTGAGACGAAGGCTTCATATACATCTCCTTTTTTACGCATAAAAGCCGGATACCACATGAGATCACGCCAGAAGGGTACATCATCGCAATATACATACCAGAGTTTGGTTTGAATGAGTTTGTTAGGCGTGTCGATACGAGCCCGGAATATGGTTCCTTCCGGATTTTCTTCATAGCTTAAATCAGAAATCTTGGTGAGCGGCCTCCCTTCAAAAATATGAGAAATCCACATCATCCAAGCCAGCGGTTGTTTCTCCGAATTGGTCGCATGCCGGTAATTGGGAATGTACTCAATAGTCCAGGGATTTGTCATCCCCGCTTGAAGCTTACTGATGTTAAACATCTCATATCCGTCTTCATTGGTCGCACCGATATAAAATACAGGACACTTGACATATTTCTGGCTGTAAAAAGGAGAAATGCCCTGATGAATACTGTTTTCATAATTAGAATAGGTCGATTCATTCCCCATATAGATGACACCGGCAATCCTTTCCGGATCCATGGCCGCCGCATTAAAAGCAGAAGGAGCCCGTTTGCTGTGTCCTCCAATAACGGCTTTTATGTTGTCCTCTTCTAAAATCCCGGAAAAAACGTCCAAGGCGCTGATATAAGGAATGGCCAGGCGAAAGTATTTATGATCCATGGGATCTTTCGTATCTAACAACTGAGAGCGGAGAAAATATATCCAACTGCTTTCGCCATCATGACCATCGTATTCACCCGGGATAGGAAGAACCATGGTCGGATATCCGGTACGGGCGGCAATCGGTTCGCCATAATTGTCCACCATCAAAGTATCACCGTATCTATTTGCCACCACTACCACTTTGCCTTTGCGTTCCGGTGAATTGTATATTTTTGGATCTGACGGCATATATATTATTCCGGTATGTTGCATTCTTCTCATCCACTGGCCGACAATCTGGCTGGTGAATCTAACTTCTATTCTTCTCAATCTCTGACGAATATCCGTATTCGATTGAACTATTTCATCTTTAACAACCGTATAAGAAAACGGTGGCAGCGTTTCCTGACAGCGTTCCCATAGTTGCTGGAGGGATAATGTTGGATTATTCTGTCCCGATTCCTGAACAGAAGCCAAAATAAAGGCAGCCGTAAATAAAAAAACGATCTGGATTCTGATAAACATTCCCCACTTTATTTTCATCGAAGCTCCTTTCCCCAAACTTTGGCCATTTTCTTCAAATATTCGTTGAATTGAGACTTGGGAACCTTGGTTCTCGCATCGATCAAAACCGCTTTCTGTTCCCGGGAGACCGGATCAGGGCTGCCCACCACAAAAAGCTGTGATTCATGGGTTTTTCCCAGAGGCAATGATATGGAGGCTGTCACTTCAGGAAGACAGAGTTGTTTTAAAGCTGATTTCGGAACCGTGACATGAAACACCGCATGTCTCCAAGCACCCGGAAGACAGTCAATTTCAATGCCATCGTGTTCCTTAACTTTCCAATTTTCCGGAACCTCGATAAAAACTTTTCCTTTGACTGATGTTTCAGTTTCATTGTGCATCAATATTGAAAAATCCGTTTCCTGATCCGGATAGATAACTCTGAGTTCATCCCCACCCACCTGAAATTGAAACTTTCCGGAAAAATTCGGATTAATTATCCAGATAGGACTCGACCAGGCCTGGCCGCCATCCTTTTGTATTATCCGCACATAGTAATAACTTTCACGCCGCAAGAGTGGCTCACGGTCAATCCAGGACAGCTCAATATTCAAGCGATTCGGATTCCACTGCCTGACGCTGCGGCCGTTTCGGAAAAGATCTACCTGGATCAAAGGAGTCGTACCTGAGGCTTTTAATACAATGTCTCTTTCATTTTCATTCAGGACATATTCTTCACCCATAAAATGACCGTTAATCCTGACATCCAGAAACATCCTCTCTCCGTTGGTGGCATAAACACGGTGTTCCTTAAGACTATCAAAGAGGGCGTCACGTTCTAATCGTGGAGAAAATACCGCTATCAGTGACCGTCCGGCATGATCTCCACTGGCCATAAAACCCCACCGCATTCCCCTCTCGAGTCCATCGTGGGCATAATGTCCGGTGACTCGGCCAATATCGTTACGCTGTATCTGATGGCTGAAACTTCCTTCATATTCGAAGCTGCCGCGCGACTGCACAATTTCAATCAAAGGAACCATTTCCGGATCATAAAAGTTCCAGGAAACCCACGCCAACCGCCGACTAATATGATGAGGAATTGTGAGGACATTTTTCTTTCCGCCGACGGAAATATTTAAAGCTTCCCAAAGCTTAAACGGAGTATTATATCGGGGATCACTGGCACTGAAATAATAATCTCCGTTACCAACCGTACGAAAAATGGCATTATAATGTCCCTGGAAGAGATTTCCTCCTGCATCGAACTCGCTGGTCCATTCGAAGCCTGTAAAAGTCACAAACTTTCCGGGTTTATTATTTTTCTCTGCCGTTATCTGAGTGATATGCCAATTATGATCATTCAAGTGCTCGGCATGATCCGTGGTACTCATAAAATCAAGACCTCTTATATACCGGGTGTAATGCTGATTTTGATCGATTCTTCCATTCAACCGGCCACATCCTGAAAATTCACTGTGCTGATGCAGATCTCCAAAGTAGACTTGATAGTTTTCCTCATTGTAGGTTGTTTGATAGCGAGGAAAGCTTACCGGTTCGACCGGCCGGATATTTTCTCTGGTCATAGGAATCAATTCGGGTAAGCCCGGACTCTCAACCTGCGGCACCGCAGCCACAGCAATAGAGTCTGTTCCATCAAGAAAAGTCCAGCTTGGAGTCTCCGTGCTTCCCAATCTCTTCCGGTTGTTCGGAACCCATGCCATCCAGACTACCCCGTTGGGGGATTCAGCTAATGACGTTATTTCCTTGTAGCCTCGTTTCTTCGGCCATAAAGTGTCGTGATTTTCCCATCCCTCCGGCCCCAAGCTTTCAAATAAAGGAAAAAACTCTTTATACGGCCTGGAAGTTCCGGTAAATGCGCGTGAAACCAGCCAGACTGTCCCATTCTTCGAACAGTGAATATTCGGTGTCAGCCCAAAAGCAGAATCAGATGGGTTTACGGGTTTCCACCATTCTATTCCATCTGTAGCCACAACAACCTGAGACGGATTTCTCACAAAGTAATCTTTATCTAACATATAGATGGATCCTTCTTTCTGTTCTGAACGGCTGCGGTTCGAATCCGGAATACTTTCCAAGGCTTCATAGACAACCCAGACTCTTCCTCTGATATCAACAGAGATTTGAGGATTCCGGTTAACTCCGGAGCCAGCGTCAACAACGAGTATCGGATGGTTTCCCCCATCTATTCGTTTAAGCAGAACCGATTGATAACCATATTGGGAAGCTGTCCAGACAAGCCAAACCTCTCCCTCAGGCCCGGCTTGAAGCTGTGGATGGGAGTAAACTACCAGAGGATCGTCAGGATTGAGCTCGATAATTTTGGATTTTGTTTTGAGCCCAGGTTCTCTTTGAATGATTATTTTCCGCTCATCATTCCATGCCACCCATTTCCGGGTTTCGAAAATGGCTGAAGTCGGATGAATTCCCTGACCCAAAATTTGTGGATCCTCCCAGCCCTGTTCCCCTCTCTCGACTTGTCGAACAGTCCACTGAATTCCATCATACTCGGTGTAAATCAAACACGGCCTTTGACTGTCCCCCATCGCCCATTGAGGCTCTAATTGGTTAAACGATGAAGCCCCGGGGTACTCGATGGCGGTCCACTGTCCCCGCTTTCGGGAGCAGACAGCCAGACGCGAATACCCGTCTTGAAAAGAAGACCATGCCAGCCAAAGAGTGTCATCACTTAAAAAAGCAAGCACGGGCGAGTCATTGCGTGAAGAGTCCGGCATGGCCACAAAATCTATATCCTGATCTTGCGCTTTAACAAATCCGATTTGAAATATGAAAAAACTTAAAAAAAGCAGGAGAAAACGTTTTATTGTTTTTACTCGAGAGAAATTGTGATACATAATACTCTCGTTCCGATCTGTTATTTCTCCTTTCATAATCATCCCTTGATTAAAAAGCAGGCATAGAAATAAGGCGGCAACCTTTTTAATCGATGCGGTATCTGTCCACCAAAATCGGGGCAATAAGCTGATTCTCTCGAATTGGGTTATTTTTGATCTTGTCAATCAGAAGAGTGACTGCAGATCTCGCTAATATTCCAAGATCTTGGTTAGCGCTTATAAGAGGCCTTTTAAAAATATTACAATACCGGCCGATATCGAATGCGGCCAACATGATAGAATGATTATGCGTTGACTCATATTTTTGGACAATTTTCATGGCTCCAAAGAAAACAAGATTATTGACACAAAGAACAGCTTCAATATCTGGGAACTTCTCTAACAATTTTTTCATCATTTCTTCCCCAGCCTCAGTAGAGTAGCCCTTAAACTGCACCTTCTTTTTATCGATTTTTAAGGAATTCTTTTTGAAGGCATTTTGATATCCCTTGTACCGGGCGCTATTTATATAAGTATCGGGAGTTCCTCCGAGATAAGCAATCTCTTTGCTGCCGAATTTGATCAGTTCATTCGTTACGGTTTCTGCCGCCAAAGTGTTATCACTCGTTACACTGGGAAGATCCGTCTTGTAGAATATCCTGTCAATGAGAACAATCGGGGTTTTTTTCCTGATATTCTCCATGTCCTCCCATTCATCAGTATGGATTGGAGCCATGATTATTCCATCGACTTGCCTGTCAATAAGAACCTGAAGATAAAGTTCTTCTTTATCAGGAATTTCATTTGCATTACACAGGAAAGTGCTATAACCATGCTGATAAAGAAGGCTTTCAATCTTCGATGCCAACTCACCATAGAAAGGATTTTGGATATCTGAAACAATGAGGCCTATGGTCATGGTTTTTTGCAAACGAAGGCTCCGCGCTAACATATTAGGGCGGTAATTGAGCTTCTTTGCAGCTTCGAGAATAGACTTACAGGTTTCAGCAGAAATCCTGAATTCCTTGGTTTTTCCGTTAATCACTCTGGAAATTGTCGAATAAGAAAATCCGGTTAATTCTTGAATTTTTTTTATGCTCATTTTATATTTTTACACAATATTTAAATTACGAACAAACGTTTGGCACAATCATTTGTTCTATGATATGCTTATACTTTAATAGACTCATTTGTCAAGCGCAATTTCTAAAATAACTTGACAAAAATCTATTTTGTCTTCTTTCTTTAGCTCGAGCAAATTATGATTTGTTTTATTTTAGAAAAAAGAAATATTTTATACAATAGCTGAAATGAAATTGACTTTCTTCGAAACAATCCTTATAAAGAAAAGGAAAAAATGGAAAATATTTCTTTGTCCTCGTTTTCTTTCAAGTAAGAAACGATAAGCCATGAATAAAGACAGCCACAAGACACTGTTGAAGATGGAGCACATAACAAAGTCATTTTCCGGAGTCAATGTTTTGAATGATGTTTATTTTGATTTATATCCGGGCGAAGTTCATATTCTGGCAGGTGAAAATGGAGCCGGTAAAACAACACTCATAAAGATTCTGGCAGGTGTCCATTCAAATTTCAAAGGCGAAATCTCATTAAATGGGAAGCGACTCAAATATAAATCGCCTCATGAGGCTGCCATTCAAGGCATTTCAGCCATTCACCAGGAGATGTCACTCGTCAATTCCATGACAGTGGCAGACAACATTTTCCTCGGGAGGGAAGAAACCAAGGCAAACCTCTGGATGGATTTTCGTTCACAATACAAAAAGACTCAGAGTCTGATGAAACAACTGAGCATCGATGCCAGTCTTACACAACTTGTCGAGGATTATCCTCTGTCCACCCGTCAAATGATTGAGATTGCCAAGGCACTCGTCTATGACGCAAAAATTATCATTATGGACGAACCTACCAGTGCGCTAAACGATGTGGAAGTCAATCGGCTATTTCAAATCATAAGAGATTTAAAACAACAGGGTTGTGGGATAATATACATATCACACCGGCTAGAGGAGATCTACGAAATTGGAGATCGCATAAGCGTTCTCCGGGATGGAAAAAACATTGGAACATCAGCGGTTACTGACCTCCCTCCGGAAAAACTCATTCAATGGATGGTCAGCCGAACCATCCGTCAACAGTTCCCTCCCCGTTCCTCTTCTATTGGCCAGACGCTGTTTGGAGTCAAAAATCTCTTTATTTCCGATCCTTCCGGTTCAAAGCGATGGATCGTTGAAGATATCTCCTTTGATTTGCACGAGGGTGAAATCCTAGGAATTGCAGGACTCCAAGGATCGGGAAAAAGCGAGCTTCTCAACGGACTCTTCAGTACTTTTGGAAAAATTGCAAAGGGTCACATTTCACTAAAAAAGAAGCCTTTTTCTATTCGTACACCTAGACATTCAATCGAACAGGGATTGGTACTTTTAACAAATGACCGCAAAAGAACAGGATTGGTTCCTGTAATGAATATAATCCGAAATATCTCACTGGCTTCGATAAAATCATTTTCTCCCGGGGGATGGATGCAATCACGTCAGGAAGAGAAGGCCGCAAGACAGGGTATCGAAATTTTTGACATAAAAATTCATTCTCTGGACCAAGAAATCAAAACCCTCTCAGGAGGAAACCAGCAAAAAGTTGTATTAGCCAAATGGATGGAAACTCGACCGGATGTCTTACTCTTGGATGAACCTACAATTGGAGTAGATGTGGGAGCCAAGCATCAAATTTATGAGCTGATGAACAGGTGGACATCAGAAGGCAAAGCCATACTTCTCATAACTTCTGAATTACCGGAGCTTCTCGCTATGGCTGATCGTACCCTTGTCATGCACCGCGGCAAAATCACTGCGGAATTTTCACACGATGAAGCCACTCAGGAAAAAATCATTCAGGCAGCCGTAGGTGGAGAAACCATACATTAAAAGAAATGACTCAGATAAAAAAACAAACTTCAAAACTCTCCGGATGGATGCACTCTCCCTTTGTCCGGGCTTTGATAGCTTTGATATTTGTTCTACTGATCGGAATAATTTTCAGTGCCGACGGATCCTTTTTTAAATGGGATACCCATCGGGACATGCTCAGGCACATATCCGTATTCGGAATCCTGGCATGCGGGATGACATTGGTTATAATCACGGCTGGTATCGATCTTTCTGTAGGAAGCATTCTTGGTTTTTCAGCTGTCTTGTTCTCTATTTTCACCCTTCAATTCGGATGGTCCCCATGGCTGGCTGTGCCAATCTGCCTCCTGGCAAGTGCTGCCTTGGGAACGGCATCCGGAGGGCTCGTAGCCAAATTCAAAGTACAGCCTTTTGTCGCCACTTTGGCCATGATGGTTTTTGCCAGAGGACTGGCCAAGTGGATTTCAGGCGGCCAAAAAATATCAACGGCCGTGCTTCAGGCTGACGGAACCTATCAATATGCAGAAGTCCCTCAAATATTCAATATTCTCAATCATAAGATATTCGGTGGAAACATTGCTGTGGTCACTTTGATTTTTTTCGTCTGTATCCTGATATGTTGGATTATCCTGGCAAAACTGCGTTGGGGCCGCTACATTTACGCCATCGGTGGAAACGAAGAAGCTGCCCGGCTTTCCGGAATACCAATAACAGCGACTAAGCTCCTGGCCTACGGATTGAGTGGTTTTTTCTGTGCCGTAGCAGGAATTTGCCAGGCAGGTCAGGAACTTCAGGGCGATCCTGAGTCTGGAATGACCTATGAGCTGACAGCCATAGCCATCGTAGTCATCGGAGGAACAAACCTAATGGGAGGACGAGGGGGAATCGGACTGACATTTATCGGAGCGATGACCATTGGATATCTTGAAAAGATCCTCAGCATAAATGCCGTTGGAGAGGCAAGCCGGCTGATGTTGACAGGTATCATAATCGTTGGCGCAGTCCTCTTTCAGAAATATCGGAAATCATGAAAACCCAAATAATCAAGGAGCGATTCATATGAAAATATTTAGAGTGTACTTAATCCTTTTGTTGACAATTATTTTTTCTATATCAGGGTGTACTAAGGAAAAAGAGACAACTTTACAAGCGGTTGAAGAACCGGTATGGATTATTGGAATGAGTCAGTGCAATCTAGGTGAGCCTTGGAGAGTCCAGATGAACCTTGACATCAAGACCGAAGCAGAAAAGCATCCTGGAATTAAGATGGTCTTCAAGGACGCTCAGAACGACTCCCTCAAACAGAGATCTCAGATCGAAGAGTATATCAGTGCTGAAGTGGACCTCATTATCGTCTCTCCCAAAGAAGCGGCTCCTCTAACTCCCCCGATCGCTGCAGCCTATGATAAAGGTATTCCAGTTATTGTGCTTGACCGGCGTGTGCTCGGAGATAAATACACTTGTTTTATTGGTGCTAATAATAAAATAATCGGCAAAGCCGCAGGCGAATGGATTGTGAACAGGCTTAATGGAAAAGGTAAGATAGTTGAATTAAAAGGTCTTATGACATCGACTCCGGGCCAAGACCGTCATTCCGGTTTCCGTGAAGGAATCCAGGGAAGCAATCTTGAGATAATCTTCGAAGCTGACATGAAATGGCTCGAACCCTCAGCCCGAAAAGAAATGGAATCGGCCCTGGCCCGTTTCGATAAGATCGACCTTGTTTACGCCCATAACGACCCTGGTGCACATGGAGCTTATTTGGCTGCGAAGGCATCGGATCGGGAAGAGGATATCATTTTCGTAGGCATAGACGCACTGATCCATGAAGGACAAATCTATGTCAAACAAGGAATCCTGAGTGCCAGTTTCGAATACCCCACTGGAGGCAGAGAAGCCATAGAAATGGCCCTCGATATCTTGAACATTAAAGAAGTGCCTAAGGAGTTCACTCTTCCATCGAGAGTATTTACGAAAAATAATATCGACCAGGGGGGAGAATGGCTGGAGAAAAAAAAGGAATGAAACTGACAAAATGAGTCGTTATGCTTTAGGATTGGATTTCGGAACGGAATCAGTGAGGGCGTTAGCTATCGACTGTAGGACTGGAGATGAGGTTTCCGAAGCCGTTGAATCTTACCAGCATGGTGTTGTAACAAAATATTTACCCGTTTCAAACGAGCTTTTACCCCCTGATTTTGCCCTGCAACATCCTCAAGATTATATTGATTCTTCTCTCAAAACCATTGACAAAGTACTCAAGAATATTCCGGCAGATGAAATCATCGGCATCGGAGTGGATTTTACGGCCTGCACTATTCTTCCCATTAAAAACGACGGCACACCTATCATGCAGCTCGATTCTTATAAAAACAATCCCCATGCCTGGGTCAAACTTTGGAAGCATCATGCGGCACAGCCAGAAGCCGACAAGATAAACGAAATAGCAAATAAAAGAAAAGAACCCTTTCTGAAATATTACAGTGGTCTTATTTCAAGTGAGTGGATGCTTCCGAAAAGCTGGGAAATTGCAAAAATGGCTCCAGACGTATACGAAGCCACCGATATTATCATTGATGCAGGTGACTGGATCGTTTATCAAATCACGGATAAATTTTGCAGGAACGCCTGTGCAGCTGGATATAAAGGATTATGGAACTCAGAAATGGGCTTTCCATCCAAAAATTTCCTAAACTCACTTGATCCAAAGATAGAGAACCTGGATGATAAATGGCTAAAAAACATTGTCTATCCCGGGCAGTGTGTTGGAGGAGTATCAGAGCTATTTGCCTCTTTGAGTGGACTCAAACCAGGAACCCCAGTGTCTGCTGCGACAATCGATGCACACAGTGGAGTTCCAGGAATGGGTGTTTCCGGAGAAGGACCGATATGCATCATCATGGGAACTTCATCTTGCCATCTGGCTCTTTCAAAGAAGCTTCTTTTTTTTGATGGATATGCCGGAGTCGTCAAAGATGGGATTATACCCGGATTCTATGGCTATGAATCCGGGCAATCGGCTGTTGGCGATATTTTTGCCTGGTTCGCACGGGATTTTCTAAAGCCAGACGGAAATCCTTTCCTGGAACTATCAAAAAAAGCGTCTTTGCTTAAGCCAGGTGGGTCAGGCCTCTTGGCTCTCGATTGGATGAACGGAAATCGTAGTGTACTGATGAATGCACATCTCACTGGCTCGATTTTCGGATTGATGTTGGACTCAAAACCTGAGGAAGTATACAGAGCATTGATCGAAGGGACGGCTTTCGGAACCCGGGTCATTCTTGAGACTCATCAAAAAGCAGGAATTCCAGTTGAAGAATTGGTCGTATGCGGAGGCCTCGTAAAAGATCCGCTCATACTACAGACTTATGCCGATGTGACAGGGCTTCCGTTTAAGGTGGCTGCATCCAATCAGGCTGTAGCTTTAGGAGCCGCCATGTTCGGGGCTGTGGCGGCAGGTCCGGATTACGGGGGATTTGCTACATTCGAAGAAGCCATTCTTTCGATGACAAAACCACCTTTGAAAACATATAGGCCTGACACCCGCACAAAAGCGGTTTACGATAAACTTTATTCTATATACTTGCAATGTCATGACCTTTTTGGTCGTAAATTTCCAGATATCATGAAAAATTTAAAACTCATTAAAAATCATACTCATAGGGGCCTTATATGAAAAATATTGTAGACATCTATATACCTTTAGACAGCCGCGATGGCCCAAACACAGCAGTTTGGCCTGTGGCAGCCAATCAACTGAAAGAAATCATTGATGTAATCGAGAAATGCGGTTGGAATCCATCTGTCTTAAATCCCGATGGACCTATTTCCAGTGTGACTCATGGGCTGCAGGTTATTAAAAAGGCGAAAGGTGAAAGATTCATCAATTTTATGGCCGGATGGGCCTATCCTGATTTCTCCGTGAGCCCTATGTGGCAGCTTTCCAAAAATACGCCAAAACTTTTGCTTGGCAGCTCGATACCGGACTTTCCTGGTGCTGTTGGACTGTTTGCCACGGCTTCCGGCACCGCACATGTCGGTATTCATACAGATCGTTTGTTTGTTGAAAATTTTGAGAACCATGCGGATTATAAAGATGCCATCGATGATTTTCTGAACAAAGGGAAGTACGTTCCACAAACGTCTCCTCCTATCGAGATCTCAGTAGAAGCCATACATCGTAAAAAAGCAAAAAAAATACGCGAGAGGCTTAAGGGATCCATCTATGGCGCCGTTGGACCTCGTTCGATGCAGATGTGGAATAAAATTTCGGAAGCAGATTTTCTGAAGTACTTCGGAATTTCCAGGGAAGGATTTGACGGACTTCGCCTCTACAAAATGGCTGAAAATATTTCTGATGACAGAGCAGAATCCGCGATGAATTTTCTCCTTGAAAAAGGCATGGAAATTCGTCTGGGAAAAGACCCGAAAAAAAATTTAACAAGGGAAATGGTGATTTTCCAGATGAAGGTATACTTTGCACTGCTTGAGCTTAAAAAGCAGTTTGGCCTGGACTTTTTAGGCGTTCAGGACCAGCTCGATTGGATTGAACATTTCCCTTCTACAGATTTAGCCCTTGGACTTTTAAATAACAGGCTCCGGCCCGAATCAGATGGAGAGACTGTTGTCACGTCCACTGAAGCCGACGACGGAGCCGCCATCTCGATGCATGTCTTGAAACTCTTGAGTGGAGGAGAGCCTGTCGGATTTAACGATTTGCGCTACTGGGATCCCAAACAAGAACTTTACTGGTTTGTCAATTCCGGCGCACTCGCCCCTTATTTTGCTTACGGAAGTCATGACTCCCTAAAGGGCACATGGTCCGAACGGCAGCCCTACATGTATTTCAAGCAGGGAGGCGGCACCTGTTCTATCGTGGTTCGTAAGCCTGGAGTTATCACCTGGGCCCGTTTTTCCTATCGTAATCACGAACTGTATCTGTGCGCCGGTCGAGGAATCACAGATGTACCCAACGAAGAACAGTGGAGAGAGCGATCGAAAAGGTGCAGCAGAGAGTGGCCCCATTGGTATATCAAACTCTGTGGCAAAATTGAATGGTTTATCAATTCCAACCATCCCGTCACCGTGATTGGGGATTACCTCGCCGAATTGAAGGCATTCGCAGAAGAATTAGGCATCCCCTTTGAGTGCTATGATCACAAAACTCCGGAAGAAATCGAGATATCTTTATGAATTATTCAGCCATTTCATCATTTTTCTAAGTTTCTTTCCTATAACTTCTATAAGATGGTTCTCATCCATCTGCTTTCTCCTGTTATATTCAGGTCTTCCGACTGCATTTTCAAGCATCCATTCTTTTGCAAACTTTCCAGTCTGTATATCCAGGAGTATTTTTTTCATTTCTTTTCTTGTCTCTTCGGTAATGATACGTTTTCCTTTAGTTAAATCGCCGTATTCTGCTGTGTCTGAAATAGAACTTCTCATATTAGCTATGCCGTTCTCATGTATTAAATCGACGATCAGCTTAAGCTCATGCAGACATTCAAAATAAGCAATTTCCGGTTGATATCCTGCTTCTACAAGTGTATCGAAACCCGCTCTTATAAGTTCTGTCACCCCTCCGCACAAAACAGCCTGTTCTCCAAAAAGATCTGTTTCCGTCTCCTCACTAAAAGTCGTCTCTATTATTCCTGCTCTTCCAGCGCCTATACCGCAGGCATGGGCTAACGCGAGTTCTTTAGCTTTCCCGGTTGCATCTTGTTCAACGGCAATAAGCGAGGGAACTCCTCCACCTTCCGTATATATTCGGCGTACAAGATGACCAGGTCCTTTTGGTGCGACCATATAGACATCAATATCTTGATTTGGTTTTATCTGTCCGAAATGGATGTTAAATCCATGGGAAAAGACTAGCGCTTTCCCTTTCGTCATGTTCTCTTTCAGATCATTATGGTAGACCTTTCCTTGTATTTCGTCAGGGACAAGAATCTGAATGATATTTCCCTTTTTGCTTGCTTCCTTTGAACTCATGGGTTTAAAACCATGCTCTTGTGCTAGTTTATAATTTTCAGATCCTTCCACCTCAGCCACTATGACATTTACTCCGCTGTCGCGAAGATTAAGCGCCTGAGCATGCCCTTGACTACCATATCCGATTATGGCGATCGTCTTGTCCTTAAATACATCCAGATTTGAATCTTTGTCATAATACATTTTAGCTGTCATTTTAATTCTCCTTTTTTTTAATTAACTCCCACTTACGGCAACACAGCCGCTTCTCACAAATTCTAAAATACCGTACGGCACCAAAAGCTCTATGAATCTCTCAATCTTCAACGGGGGGCCTGAGAGATCAATGGTAACGTATGTACGTGTTACATCAACAGTCTTCGCATTAAAAACATTCACAAGCTCAAATATTTCGGACCGATTATTTTGTACCTTTATCTTTATCAAGATAAATTCACGGATAAGATAATTTTTCTTATGTGAAATATCCACAACTTTTATGATATCGATGAGTTTGTTGAGTTGTTTCGTGACTTGTTCTATTTTTTCTTCAGTGCCGATAACAACCAAATGGACTTTATAGATCTCCGGGTTTTCTGTGGGGGCTCCAATGATGCTATCGATGTTATATCCTCTTGAAGAAAGAAGACCGGAGATTCTGGCAAGTACACCGACCTTGTTGTTAACCGTTATGATAATTGTATGTTTTCCCATTATTCTTTTCCTGACAAAATCTCATCTATCGATTTCCCTGCCGGAACCATAGGATAGACATTTTCAATTTTTTTTACCATAAATTCCATTAAGACAGGTCCTTCTGTCTTCAAGCCCTCTTCTAAAACTGAATCAACCTCTGACGGCCTTGTAGCTCTTAGTCCCTTAAGTCCGTTGGCCTCTGCGATTTTCACCAAATCAGGCCAATAGTTTACAGCACAATCCTGCTGAGGCCCGCTACAGCTCTCTGGGCACTCAGGATTTTGTCTCAAACATGTCTTTGCGTAATTCCCGTTCCAAAAAAATTCCTGCCACTGTCGTACCAGACCAAGATAAGAATTGTTTAATACAGCAATTTTAACAGGGATTCTGTTTATTGCACATGTAGCCAGTTCCTGAATATTCATCTGAATACTTCCATCTCCTGAGATATTAATAATGGTTCGTTCGGGGAAAGCTGTAGCCGCTCCCATCGCAGCAGGAAGACCAAATCCCATTGTGCCCAGACCTCCGGAACTTAAGAATGAACGGGGTTTTCTTTGCTTGTAAAAAAGGGCTGTCCACATCTGATGCTGTCCAACATCGGTCACTAAAATGGTATCGGGATCTGCATGGTGATTTATACGGTCAATAACATATTGAGGAAAAATCTCGTTATTTCCCTTCTGAGAGTATTCCAATTTATATTTTTCCTTCCATCCATCTGTTTTGCGGTTCCATTCATTAATCTTTCTTGAGCTGATTTTAGTTAAAAGTTCGGTGATAACACTTTTTGCATCTCCTACAACAGGGATATCCGTTTTAATTCTTTTATCGATCTCAGCAGGATCTATATCAACATGGGCTATTTGTGCCTTTTTCGCAAAGGTTTCTAGTTTTCCGGTCACTCTATCATCAAAACGGACACCGATAGCGACGAGAAGATCACATTCCATTAAGGCATAATTTGCGGCAATCCTGCCATGCATCCCCGGCATTCCAAGAAAGAGCCTATGGTCGCTTGGCACGCTTCCTAATCCCATCAGTGTTATGACTATAGGGATATTTGTCTTCTCGAGAAGCATCTTAAGCTCCTCACAAGCGCCTGAACTTATGACACCTCCACCCGTATAGAGAAGCGGTTTCTTTGCATTGTTTATTGCCTGTGCAAGTTTTTCAATCTGGCGAGGATTTCCTCTTATAATAGGCTTATAGCCCGGAAGATCGACAGATTTCGGATAGCTGTAATTCTTTATTTCATCATTTATAACATCCAAGGGCAGATCAATGGAGACAGGTCCGGGCCTCCCGCTCCGTGCAATATAAAAGGCTTCCTTGATAACACGGGGAAGTTCAGTGACTTTCTGCACTAAGTAACTGTGTTTACAAATCGATCTTGTTAAACCCGACATATCGGTTTCCTGAAAAGCGTCTGAACCTATTACATTAGTCCTCACTTGACCGCTTATGACTATGATCGGTATAGAATCGAGCTTGGCGGTGGCAATACCCGTGATGGTATTCGTAGCTCCAGGGCCGGATGTTACAAGACAGACTCCAACTTTACCCGAAGCACGCGCATAACCATCTGCAGCATGAGTGGCCCCCTGTTCATGTCTGGTGAGTATTAAATTTAATCCTTTTGTCCTGAAAAGCACATCAAAAATAGGGATAACTACCCCTCCAGGATAACCGAACATAATATCAACCCCTTCCTTTTTTAAAGAATCAATTAGGACTTCTGCTCCTATCATTATTCTCTCTCCATTAAATTTTTCTTTTGGTTCCTAAACCCGTTCTCTGATTTTGATCACGTAATTGGACCATAACTCTTCATTTGAGTACGGCTCCAGTACTTGCAGAGGTAACGAGTTTTGCATATCTGGCAAGATAACCGGTCTTGATATCTTTCTTTTTTCCTTTCCAATTTGTTCTTCTTCTTTCTGTTTCTTCCTCCGTTATTTCAAGTTGAATAGTTCCTTTCTCTATATCGATAGAGATCATATCGTTTTCTTCCACCAATGCTATCATCCCCCCATCAGCGGCTTCCGGAGAAATGTGTCCAATCGAAGCCCCTCGTGTGGCTCCGCTAAATCGACCATCTGTAATCAGGGCGACATCCTTATCCATGCCCATTCCTGCCAGCGCGGAAGTCGGAGAAAGCATTTCACGCATCCCTGGACCTCCTTTAGGTCCTTCATAGCGGACAACGACCACATCTCCTTTTTTAATTTGGTAATTCGATATGGCCTTTATTACGTCTTCTTCTGAATCGAAGACTCTCGCCGGTCCTCGATGCTGGAGCATTTCTATGGCTACTGCAGACCTTTTCACAACACATCCTTCCGAAGCAAGATTTCCTTTTAGTATAGCTAACCCGCCTGTTTTGCTGTAAGGATCAGTGACCGGCCGAATGACTTCCGTATTTCGATTCTCTGCCTCTGAGATATTTTCTTTGATAGTTTTTCCTGTCACCGTCATCACATCAAGGTTTAGCAAATTATTTTTTGACAATTCCTTCATAACTGCCTGGACTCCTCCTGCAATATGCAGATCTTCAAGATGATGAGGACCGGCAGGACTTAACTTGCATAGATTTGGAGTTCTTTCACTGATTTCATTGAAAGTATCCATACTTAGGGAAACACCGGCTTCGGCTGCAATGGCGAGTAAGTGGAGCACAGTATTCGTGCTGCATCCAAGAGCCATATCAACCGTAAGCCCATTCAAAAAAGCTCTTTCTGTAAGAATATCTCTTGGTTTAACATCTTTTTTGAACATATCCATTACGGCCATGCCTGCTTTTTTTGCAAGGCGAATGCGTTCTGCATGAACGGCTGGAATAGTACCGTTTCCCGGCAATCCCAAACCCAGGGCTTCTGTCAAACAATTCATACTGTTTGCTGTGAACATGCCGGCACAGGAACCACACCCGGGACAGGCGTTTTCTTCATATTCAAAGAGTTCGTCTTCACTCATATCACCGCTTTTTACTGCACCGATCGCTTCAAAAACATTTGCTAAACTAACGGGTTTGTCATTGACTTTTCCGGCAAGCATCGGCCCACCACTTATGACGACTGTGGGGATATTAACTCTTGCGGCAGCCATCAGCATACCCGGAACAATCTTGTCACAGTTCGTCACCATCACAAGCGAATCAAATTGATGGGCATTGGCCATTATTTCGATGGAGTCGGCAATGAGCTCACGACTGGGAAGAGAGTAATTCATTCCGATATGTCCCATGGCGATACCATCACAGACTCCGATGACAGGAAATTCCATAGGAGTTCCCCCGGCCATACGCACTCCGGTCTTGACGGCTTCAGTGATTTGATTCAAATTGATATGACCTGGAATAATTTCATTCCAAGCATTTACGACTCCAATCCATGGTCTTTTGATTTCCTCATCAATGTATCCCATGGCCTTAAACAGAGAACGATGTGGTGATCGCTCCAAACCTTTTTTAACTTTGTCGCTCTTCATTTGAAGTCTCCTAGTAAATTGACATCCCGTTGTTTTGTGCATATTCGTGGAATGCCTTAAGTAGTTTTTTTGTCATCGGCCCGGCTTCACCGTCCCCTATCACTCTCTTATCCACCTCTCGAACGGAGATGATCTCAGCGGCGGTTCCTGTTAGAAAGCACTCATCGGCAGCGTAAACATTGAACAGTGTAAATTCTTTTTCGATGACCTCTATTCCCATCTCTTTTGCCAGAATCATGACTGTGTTACGAGTAATTCCAGCCAAAATCCCCACATGAATTGGCGGAGTAATGAGTACGCCCCTTGTGACTATAAAAATATTATCTCCAGTACATTCTGCGACAATTCCTTCTTCCGTGAGCATCAATGCTTCTTGAACACCTGCTTGTTCGGCTTCGATCTTGGCCAGTATATTGTTCAAATAATTCAACGATTTTATTTGAGGGTCGAGGATTGTGGCCCTGTTCCTTCGCTGTACAGCCGTTATGATCGGCATCCCGAGACTATACATCTCTTTTGGATAAAGGATTATGCTACATGCGATACAAAAAATTGTCGGTTTATGTTTCTCCTTGGGGAGAAGGCTTAAATCCCCAAGCCCTCTTGTGACGACAAGGCGGATATACCCATCTTTTATCTGATTTTTTCGGCATGTTTCCAAAACGATTCCGGTTAATTCTTCCTTACTCATTGTCATTTCAATCTTAATCATTTTTGCGGAATCATACAGACGATTTATATGCTCCTCACATTTGAATACCGTCCCGGAATAAACTCGAATCCCTTCAAAGATCCCATCTCCAAACAGAACTCCTTGATCGAAGACAGAAATTTTTGCTTCTGATTGTTTTACAAACTCCCCGTCCAGATAGATAATCCATTCTTTCTTCATTTCGATACCTCATTTTTCAATTTATTCAAGCTTCAATTCCTCTTTATTTCAACACATTCTTAATTGTCATCAATCGCCTCACAAATCAACCCTCCCATTGTCCTTGTTCCAACCGTTTTTTTACCATGACTCATAATATCGGCTGTACGATAATCCCGGCTGAGAACATCAGCCACGGCATGTTCAATCGCATCGGCCTCTTCTTCACGGTCAAATGAGTACCGAAGCATCATTGCCGTCGATAAAATAGTCGCGATCGGATTGGCCTTATCCTGCCCTTCTAAATCAGGCGCAGAGCCGTGTACCGGTTCATACATTCCTCTTTTGCTGTCTCCTAAACTTGCAGAAGGCAGCATGCCGATTGATCCGGTAATCATAGCCGCCTCATCGGAGAGAATATCCCCAAACATATTGGACGTCAGGATGACATCGAATTGTCCGGGGTCTCGAATCAGCTGCATGGCCGCATTATCTACATACATATGAATCAGTTCCACTTCAGGGAAGTTTTTTGCGACCTCGATGACTACAGATCTCCACAGTCGGGAACTTTCCAAAATATTGGCCTTATCGATGCTGGTTACCTTTTTTAGACGCTTTACCGCAATTTTAAAAGCTGTAAGTGCAATTCGTTTTATCTCCCTATCACTGTAGGTTTCCGTATCGTAGGCGACCGTTCCTGATTTATCCTCTTTTTTCCCCTGTTCACCAAAGTATATCCCCCCGGTTAATTCACGGACAACACAGAGATCAATCCCGGCTTTAGTTAACTCCGGCCTCAAAGGACAAGCATCTCTCAAGGCTTCATGTAAAACGGCCGGCCGGATGTTGGCATACAGACCTAACTCCTTACGCAATTTCAACAATGCTTTTTCGGGCCTCTGTGAACCTCCAAGTTGATCCCATTTCGGGCCGCCAATGGCGCCGAGCAGTACGGCATCACTCTGCCTGCAAACATCTAGTGTTTTCGCGGGAAGGGCTTCACCATAAGCGTCAATGGCACATCCCCCTGCTTGAAGTATTTTAAATGAAAAAGAATGACCGAAGCTCTTTCCGATTTTCTCAAGGACTAGGATGGCTTGTTCTATCAATTCAGGACCAATCCCATCTCCCGGAATCGCCGCGATTTTGAAAAACATCTTTATCTCCTCTATTCTTCCTGCATTTCAGTGTACCTGGATAATTCACATAATCCATTGATATTAATTGTATTACATGACCTATTGCATTCTTTCATGAAGTTTTCAGATTAATTCCTTCTTGACATAATTCATCAATCCGCCTGCTTCTATAATCTCCATTATAAATTCGGGGAGAGGCTGTGTTTGATATTCTTTTTGTCTTGACAGGTTTCTTATTTGCCCCGAACCAAAATCGATTTCTAGTTCATCCCCATGTTTAATATTTTTAGCTGCGTCTTCACATTCTAATATTGTTAGTCCAATGTTTATGGCATTGCGGTAAAAAATCCTTGCAAATGAACTTGCGATCACACAAGATATCCCTAATGTTTTGATTGCGATCGGCGCATGCTCTCTTGAGGATCCACATCCGAAATTTCTATCGGCAACTATGATATCTCCCCGTTTGACTTGATGGGAAAATGACGGAGTTATATCCTCCATGCAGTGTTTTGCCAAAACTTTCGGGTCGATCTGATTCAAATATCTGGCCGGGATAATGACATCGGTGTCAATATTGTCTCCATATTTAAATACTTTGCCTCTCACCTTCATGTTCGTGTCCTCCATAGTTGTGGTTGATTTATTAGAATCAAACATCACCCCCAATCTCTCCCGGATTAGAGATTTTCCCTGTAATGGCAGAGGCTGCAGCTACAGCCGGACCGGCAAGGTAAACTTCAGATTCAGGATGCCCCATCCGTCCGACAAAATTCCGATTTGTTGTAGAAATCGCTCTTTCTCCTCCTGCCAGAACTCCCATATGTCCTCCCAGACAAGGTCCGCAGGTTGGTGTGCTTACGACGGCACCGGCCAAGATAAAAGTTTTTATCAAGCCTTCTTCCAAGGCTTGTAAATAGATTTTTTGAGTCCCTGGAATAATAATCACACGGACATCCTTGGCTGTTCTTTTCCCTTCCATAAGATGTGCTGCCATCCGAAGATCTTCCATCCTCCCATTTGTACAGGAGCCAATTATCACTTGATCTAATCTGATAGATCCGACATCATCGATGGATCTGGTATTCCCTGGCGAATGCGGGAATGCAACTGTAAGTGGAATAGAGCTCATATCTATTTCGTAGGTTTCCTCATATTCGGCATCATAATCCGATTCGTAGGCTCTGTAGGCTCTTGATGAATGAGATTCCATGTAGTCCACTGTCTTCTCATCGACAGGGAAAATACAATTTTTCCCCCCAGCTTCTATTCCCATATTGGCAATAGTAAAGCGCGAATCCATTGATAAAAATTCCAGTCCTTCTCCTCCAAATTCCATCGATTTATACTGGGCTCCATCGACACCTATCTTTCCAATGATATGAAGGATAATATCTTTTCCACTCACAAACCTGCATGGCTTGCCTTTTAAGATAAATTGCATGGCTCCGGGGACTTTAAACCAACATTTGCCTGTGGCCATGACAGCAGCCATATCTGTGCTTCCCACTCCAGAGGAAAACGCTCCCAATGCTCCATAAGTGCATGTATGAGAATCTGCACCCACAACTGCATCTCCAGCGACAACCAATCCTTTCTCCGGGATCAAAACATGTTCAATCCCCATCTCACCCACGTCAAAAAAGTTTTTAAGTCCTTTTTCCCGTGCAAACTTGCGAACCGTTTTACAAAGTTCTGCAGAATCAATATCTTTATTTGGAGTAAAATGATCCTGGACAATAACAACTTTTTCATTGTCAAATACATGCTCCACACCCAGCTTGGAAAACTCTTGGATGGCAAGAGGCGAGGTGATGTCATTTCCCAATACAAGATCGATTTCAGCCTGGATTAATTGACCTGGCTCAACTGATTTCAATCCTGTATGAGCGGCCAGTATTTTTTGACTCATCGTCATGCCCATTGTCTATTTTCTCCTCATTTTTACTCAAATATCCTAAATTATTGTTCAATATTTTTCATGAGTTTGTAATCGATAGAATCCACCAATGCAATACAGCTTGCTTGAAGAATATCCGTCGAAACACCTACCGTAGTCCAGATGTCTCTGCCATCTGTCGATTCTATCAAAACCCTTACTTTTGCTTCCGTGGCCGCTTCCGGATTGATGACCCGCACTTTAAAATCGGTCAAATGCGCATCTTTCAGTTCAGGATAAAACACTTCCAGTGCTTTATGGAGGGCCCTATCCAATGCGTTGACAGGTCCATCTCCTTCTGCAGCGGTGATTTCCTCTTTCCCGTTTACATTTACCTTTATTAAAGCAGAGGAACAGGACATTCCGTTTTGTTGCGATTGCACATTAATAATCGTAAAATTTTCCAATTGAAAAAACGGGCGGAATTTTCCGAGATGCTTACGGACCATCAGTTCAAATGAAGATTCTGCCCCTTCAAACTGATACCCATCAAGTTCACTCTTTTTTAGCAAGTCGATAATTGACTTTGTCTGCTTCGAATCTTTCTTGAGTCCCGGACTTACCTTTTGAATCTTATCTAATACCGTACTCCTCCCCGACACTTCCGACATCAGGAATTGTCTTTCATTTCCAATCTTATCAGGCTGCACATGCTCAAACGACCGCGGTATTTTAATGACGCCATCAACGTGCATTCCTCCTTTATGAGCAAATGCGTTTTTTCCCACATAAGGAACATAATTATCTAAAGGAATATTTGAAATCTCCGCCACTCTCCGTGCCGTTGAAGTGAGTTGAATCAACTGATCGCCAGATATACATTCATAATCTTTTTTTAACTGGAGATTGGGGATAATTGTCGATAGGTTGGCATTGCCGCAGCGTTCTCCGAGTCCAATAAATGTTCCCTGCACTTGCGCGGCGCCTGCCTCCACTGCCATTATTGAATTGGCAACGGCCATACCACAGTCATTATGACAATGAATACCCACAGGCGAAGAGAATTTTTTGATAACATTTTTAGTTATTTCAAAAACTTCACTAGGAAAAGTACCTCCATTAGTTTCGCAAAGGATCAACCAGTCCGCTCCGCCATCAACAGCAGCCTGTAGCGTATCAAGTGCATACTCTGGATTGGATTTAAATCCATCAAAAAAATGCTCTGCATCAAAAATAACTTCTTTGTCCTTTTTCTTAAAAAAGGCAACTGTCTCCCCGATCATATCCAGATTTTCATCCGGTGATGCCATTATGACTTTTTTGACGTGAAGATCCCAACTTTTTCCGACTATTGTCACAGCGGGTGTATCCGTATTCAACAGGTATTGATTGTTCGGATCATCCTTAACTTTTATTCCTTTTCGCCTAGTGCTGCCAAAAGCAGTTATTTTCGCCTTTTTCAGCCGCAGCGTCTTAATTTGGTTTAAAAATTCCAAATCTTTCGGATTTGATCCCGGATTGCCGGCTTCAATATAATCAATTCCTATCTCATCTAAAGTGTGGACGATTTTCTTCTTATCTTCTATCGAGTAAGAAATGTTTGCTGCCTGTGCTCCATCCCTCAGGGTCGAATCCAATATAAATATTTTTTTTCCCATTTTTGCACCTAACTTGGATAATTTACATAATCCATTGATATTAATTGTATTACATTACATATTGCCATTTTTTTATGAATTATTCAGTCTAAGATATTCTTCCATTAAAAAATTTATTCACGGCATTGACATAAGCACGAATGCCCGCTTCTATCACATCCGTACTCAGCCCTCTCCCTGCAACAATCCGGTTTCCTTTACGAATCCTAACAACAACCTCACCTTGTGCGTCTTTTCCGCTAGTCACAGAGCGAACGGTATAATCTTCCAATATGAACGTTGTTCCGACTATCCTTTCTATGGCCTTAAAGGCGGCGTCCATAGGACCATCTCCTGTTGCATCTTCTTCAATTTCTTCGTTATTGACAGACAGAACGATATTCGCTGAAGATGAAATTTTGTTTCCGGTATTGATCACAAAGCGTTCAAGACGATAGACTCCGGATCCCTTCAGATATTCATTGTCTACCAAAGCTTCAATATCCCAGTCAGAAACAACTTTTTTTTTATCCGCAAGCTCTTTGAATAGGATTAAGGTTTGATCAATCTCAGTCTTTTCGAGATTGTAACCCAATTTTTTAAGTCTATCCTCAAAAGCATGCCGGCCTGAATGCTTTCCCAGAACAATCTTATTCTCGAAAAGTCCAATAGACTCGGGGGTCATAATTTCATATGTGCTCTTCTCCGCTAACATTCCATGTTGATGGATGCCAGATTCATGCGCAAAAGCATTAAAACCTACGATCGCTTTATTCGGAGGGATTGATATACCCAGAAGAGTGCTCACAAGTTTGCAGGATCGATAAATATTGGCTGTATCTACTTCACAGCTCATATCAAAAAAATCGCTTCTCGTATTTATCGCCATCACAACTTCTTCGAAAGCGGCATTTCCGGCTCTTTCCCCTATTCCGTTTATCGTGCATTCCAACTGTGTGGCACCTGCTTTGGCCCCAGCCAGCGTGTTGGCGACGGCTAATCCAAGGTCATCATGGCAGTGGACAGAAAGTCCCACTTGTTCTATTTGAGACACATTCTCTCTTATATCTTGAATGAGCCCAGAGAACTCTTCAGGAGTTGTATATCCAACGGTATCGGGTACATTGATCACTGTAGCCCCTGCTGATATGGCCGCCTCAAAAACTTTGTACAAAAATTCTTTTTTACTCCGGGTAGCATCCTCAGCTGAAAACTCCACATCCTCACAATAATTCTTTGCATACCTCACCATTCTCTCTGTGATTTCCAATATCTGCTCCGGAATCATTTTTAATTTGTACTTCATATGAATAGGAGATGTGGCGATAAAAACATGTATTCTCGGACGTTTGGCCTTTTTCACCGCTTCCCAAGCCGCGTCAATATCTTCGTATTTAGTCCTCGCTAAAGCAGCCACAACACAGTCGTTTACACTATTTGCAACAGCTTGAATGGCTTCAAAATCTCCTTTGGATGCAACAGCAAAGCCGGCTTCGATGACATCAACCTTCAACCGCTCCAGTTGTTTGGCCACTTCCACTTTTTCATGAAGATTCATGCTGCAACCGGGAGCTTGCTCTCCATCCCGTAAAGTCGTATCAAATATCTTAATCTGTTTTCTCATCAATGCTTATCCTTTCTCTTCTTACTTTATGTTCTCTCGTATCCAAAATATTTCTTGTCAGAATACACCGCTGTATTAGAAAAGCCCCGTTTCAGTAAAATTAAGCCTGAAACGAGGCTTTTCTAAATAAGAATAATGCTTATTTGGGAATCATTCAGGAGGGATAAATTGAGGTCTGAGGTGAAGAAGGGAACGTGAAAATTGTTTTTTGTAGCATTCATTTTGATTAACTTAATTTTATAATAGCTATCCTCTTTAATCTCTCGGTATTTTATAGACTTTTTTCTTAATGTCAATAGATTTTTTTAAATCTCCAATAATTATCTGCGAATTTACGCCACAAATATGATTCAAATAAAAATATTAATTCTGTTGAAAAAGACTGCATGATACTTGACATCCAGTCAATGACGCTTATAATTGCTTCATGTTTATAGTGAAAAATCTCTTACAAACTGATCTGACACAAATTTCTCACAAATAATCAGGGAGAAGGAAAGGATGAATATCAAGTACACAATTCCGGAGAATTATCAGCCTGTCTTAGATACAATGGAGACAGAAAAAGCTATCAAAATGATCAAAGATTTTTTTCAGATGAATCTGGCAGAGGCGTTGAATTTGCGACGAGTAACCAGTCCGTTGTTTGTAAGGAGCGGTACGGGTATTAATGATGATTTAAATGGTGTGGAACGACCTGTTTCGTTTAAGATTACTAATATGAATGAAACAAGAGCTGAAATAGTTCAATCTTTGGCCAAATGGAAAAGACTAATGCTTGCTGATCTAAACATGGACTTGGGCGAAGGTTTATACACAGACATGAACGCCATCAGACCCGATGAACAACTTGATAATTTACATTCGCTTTATGTTGATCAATGGGATTGGGAACGAGTTATTTCAAGAGAGGAACGAAACCTTGAATTTTTAAAGACAACTGTCGGAAAAATCTATCAGGTTATAAAAAAAACGGAACATTTTATTCAGGCCCATTATCCGGAAATCAAACCGATCCTCCCTGAAGAAATTGTTTTTATACACAGCGAAGAACTGGAAGAAAAATTCCCGAAGCTGACGCCAGCCCAAAGAGAGGATGCTATCTGTAAAGAATATGGGGCTGTTTTCATCATTGGAATCGGGGCTTCTTTAAAGAACGGTGAGCCGCATGATGACAGAGCGCCAGATTATGATGATTGGACAACGCCAACAGAAAGAGGTCTCGGGTTAAACGGGGATATAATCGTATGGTATCCAGGAGTCAAAACCGCGTTTGAGCTCTCTTCGATGGGAATTAGAGTAGACCGGATGGTTCTGGAAAAACAGTTGAAATTAACAGGCACCACTGAAAGAAAGGAATTGTTCTTTCATAAGAAATTGTTAAGTGGGGAATTGCCTCTTTCCATGGGAGGAGGTATTGGGCAGTCTCGTCTTTGTATGTTCTATCTAAAAAAAGCTCATATAGGAGAAGTTCAAGCCAGTATTTGGCCGGATCAAATGTATGATGAAAATCAAAAGAATAATATCTTTCTATTATAAAATCCTATTCAGAAACATCTTCTTTGCTTAAGAGGATAGATCCTTCACCGAATCATTACCTATAACTGTTAATCAAGGTTCCGGAAATCTAACAAGTTACTTTAAAGAACTTGACAGATAACGAAATAAGTGCATTATTAGATGATCATGAATAAAAAAGCTGCTATTGTGTTTGAGATATTCCTCTCTTCACTCTCCTTTTATTTTGGGCGCTAGCCGCCTATGAATATTCCTATCTAACTAACCAAAATTCAATAAATCCATTACAATTGTGGTTTTTTTTATCCTCAATTGTAAAATAAAATGAACGGAAACAATTATGGAAAATATCAGATTAGCATCCTTACAAAATAAAAAACGAACAATCATTCAAGTTGGCCATGTCAAATTTGGAGAAAAGTTTGTAATGATTGCCGGTCCGTGCAGTGTGGAAAGCGAGGAACAGACACTAAAAATCGCCCATGCCATCAAAAAAGCTGGAGCCACCATGATTCGAGGCGGAGCATTCAAACCGAGGACTTCCCCCTATGCGTTCCAAGGTCTTGGCTTGACGGAACACTCTGGATCTCAGCGCGGTCTCTGCGATTAAAGAGTTGACTCACCTTCCTATCATCGTTGACCCAACACATGGAACAGGAAGAGTCAGTCTTATTTCTCCAATAAGTAATGAATATGAATAGCGAGGTAAAGAAAAAATGAACTTAGGAAAAATTCGAGATCATATCGATCATATTGACCTTGAGATCATAAAACTTCTGAACGAAAGAATGGAGTTAGGACTGAGGGCAAAAAAGTTTAAAAACGCGATTTATGATGTTGAACGGGAGTCTCAGGTATTGGAACGACTTAAAAAATACACACTATCTCAAAATGTAATCCGGGAAGGTTTTGTAAAAAATCTTTTTACGGAGATCATGAAAGAGAGCCGTAAACATCAAAAGACAAAAAAATCTTTAATCGGTTTTCAGGGTGAGCATGGAGCCTATGGAGAAGCCGCCGCCAGAAATTATGATCCCGATTTGATAACCATTCCCTGTGCAGAGTTTATCGATGTTTTTAAAGGGGTTTCAAGCGGCAATCTGGATTTTGGAATAGTTCCCGTCGAAAATTCGTTGGGAGGAGCCATCACTCAGGTCAATGAGCTTCTGATAGGAACAGATCTTATAGCTGTGAGCGCTGTAAAGCTCCAGATAAATCACTGTCTTCTTGAACTGCCGAAAGCCAATTATCGCGACATCAGAGTGGTTTATTCTCATCCTCAGGCACTCTCTCAATGTCATGAATTTCTAAAGCGACAAAAGCATGAAGCCCGGCCATTTTACGATACGGCAGGAGCAGCCAAGATGCTGGCAAAGGAAAAACCAAAAATGACGGCTGTCATTGCCAGCAAGCTGTGTGCTGAACTTTACAATCTTGAGATCATCAAGGAAAACATCCAGGATCGTCAAGATAATTTCACCCGTTTTTTAGTATTATCTAAAAAGAAAAATGAACAACCGGGGAACAAATGTTCGATTATCTTCTGTACGCCGCATAAGGCAGGAACCCTCTTCGAGGTACTGAAAATATTTGCTGATGCCGGAACGAACCTGACCCGAATAGAATCCCTTCCTTACCGGGATGATCCTGGGAGTTATGCCTTTTTTCTCGATTTTCAGAGCAACAATATTCATACCGATGTCGATAGGATCCTCAAGATAGTCAAACAGAAAACCGTGATGCTCAAGTATCTTGGATGTTACCAGGAAAAGACATTTTAAGGAGCGGAGTATCAGTATAAAAAAAAATAGAAAAATAGAAATAATTGACACAAAAACAAGATTTGTGTATAGTGCTTCCAAATGAACAAGAACATATGCATTATCACTGTAAGAGGCCTCCCCTATATGATAATGCCTAGCCTGAACACAGGGATGATTTTTAAGCATCTGTGTCGGGTTTAGCCTCTTCAGCTCAGGTTTTCTCCCTTTTTCAGAATGTGAAACCCACCCTGTGTTTGGGAATCAAATTCAGCATCACACATCTGATATTTCGAAATTTACTTAACAAGGAGAGAAAAATGAAATTTTCAACATTAGCCATACGATCGGGCCAATCCCCCGATCCAACAACAGGGGCCGTCAGTTTCCCCATCTATCAAACTTCAACTTATGCTCAGGAAGAACCAGCCCAACACAAAGGATTTTGCTATTCGCGGACGGATAATCCAACGCGAAAAGCTCTCGAAAACAATATCGCGGCATTAGAAAACGCAAAGTATGGAGTCTGTTTTGCCAGCGGGCTCGCGGCAGTCAACACCGTGCTCAATCTGCTCAAATCAGGTGACCATGTTATCGCGCCTGATGATCTGTATGGAGGTTCATACCGGATTTTTAGCGAAGTTTACACAAAATACGGTATCGAATTTACGTTTGTAGATCAGACAAATCTGTCTCAAGTCCAAGGAGCATTAAAGGAAAATACAAAGGTTATATGGATTGAGACACCGTCTAATCCGCTTCTCAAAATATCCGATATCAAAGCCTTGTCAGTCATCGCCTCAAATCACGGCTGTCTCAGTGTCGTAGACAACACCTTCGCCTCTCCCTATCTTCAGCATCCCCTTGAACTCGGTGCCCATATCGTTCTTCACAGCACGACAAAATATCTCAGTGGACACTCAGACATCATTGGAGGAGCGCTTGTCACCAACAATTCGGACCTCTTTGAGAAACTGAAGTTCTATCAAAATGCTGTCGGTGCCATCCCCGGACCCCAGGACTGCTATCTTGTTTTAAGAGGAATAAAAACTCTTCCTTTACGTATGGACAAACACTGTGACAACACAAAAACAATAGCTGCCTTTCTCACGCAACACAGCTCTGTCAAGAGGGTCTATTACCCGGGTCTGGAGTCCCATCCGGGACATCACATCGCCAAATTGCAGATGAAAAATTTTGGAGGGATGGTATCATTTGAACTCAAGACAGAAGGAAAAGGCGCCGCTATCTTCGCCAAAAATGTCCAACTTTTTCTCCTCGGCGAGAGCCTGGGAACAGTTGTTTCGCTGGTCAACCATCCCGCAACCATGACACACGCGTCTATTCCTGAAGACGTAAGGAGTCAAAATGGGATTTCAAATGGACTGTTGAGGCTCTCTGTGGGCTGTGAGGATGTTGAAGACTTGATCGATGATCTCGATCAAGCGCTCAATGCGGCCGGCCAAAACGCCTTAAAAAAGATTGCATAGTAAATTCGAGCGGCCATGATAATGCACATTTGAGTTTGCCGCAGAAGCGGAACGTATGGATTGCAGCTGTGGACGTTTTTCTCATTGGCTTGTGTCTGCTTATTGAATTACGTAATATATATCCAAAATGATTAAATGTTTGGAGCAAATAATGAAGAAGAAAAATAATTATTGGCCGCGATTCATGCAAATTCTATTTGTATTATGTTTTGTATCGACGGTATTTTGTGCCCAGCAGGGCTTCGATGCTAGAGATAGTTATGCAAAAAAAGAAGTCATGATTCCCATGCGCGATGGAGTGAAACTTTTCACTCAAATATATACTCCCAACGACCAGAGCAAAAAATATCCTTTTATGTTTTTCAGCACACCGTATGGGATACATTTTTATGGGTCTAAAATGAACAGACTTACACTGGGACCCAATTCACTTTATGCAAAAGAAGGTTTTATTTTTGTTTATCAGGACGCTCGAGGTAAGTATAAGTCTGAGGGTGAGTTTGAGGTGATGCGGCCGCACATAAGCGAAAAAAAAGGGCCGCAAGACACCGATGAAAGCAGCGATATATACGATACGATTGAATGGCTTTTGCAGAACATCCCCAATAATAATGGAAGAGTCGGACAATGGGGAATTTCCTATCCGGGTTTTCAAACCGTAATGGGCATGATCGATGCCCATCCCGCCATGAAGGCCTCTTCACCGCAGGCTTCGCCCTCTGATATGTGGATTGGTGATGACTTTCATCATAATGGCGCATTCCGTCTTATGTATACATTTGGCTGGCTCTCAAATAATGCAGCCGCAAGAAAGGGACCGTCAGAAAGCTCCGGGAGTACCAGATTTGATTATGGAACTCCTGATGGATATAAGTTTTTCATGGAGCTTGGCCCTCTGTCTAATGTCGATAAAAAGTATTTTTTTAATCGCGTTCCCACCTGGAATGAGTACATGGAGCACGGCGATTACGATGAGTATTGGGAGAAACAAGAGGTGCTTCATAATCTTGACAATATCACTCACCCTGTTTTGAATGTTGCAGGCTGGTTTGATGCGGAAGATTTCTACGGCCCCATGAGCATTTATTACACTATTGAAGAGAAGAATCCGCAAAATAAAAGTACAATCGTAATCGGTCCTTGGCTGCACGGCGGCTGGGCCCGCGGCACAGGAGATAGTTTGGGAAATATTCAATTCAACCAAAAAACCAGTGAATATTTTAAAAATAAAGTTGAATTCCCGTTTTTTCAATACCATTTAAAAGATGAGGGCAAGTTGAACCTACCAGAAGCGCTTGTTTTTGAAACCGGTACGAATGAATGGAAATCGTATGAACAATGGCCACCGGAACAGACCGTAGTCAAAAATCTTTATTTTCACGCCGATGGTTTGCTTTCATTCAACACTCCTGAAAGCAAAGAGGGAAATGAATTTGATGAATATATAAGCGATCCCAATAAGCCGGTGCCTTTTTCCATTGAAACACGAACAAAGCAGGGACATCTTTGGATGGTGGAAGATCAGAGATTTGCCGCCGGCAGACCTGATGTATTGGTTTATCAGTCAGAGGTATTATCCGAGGATGTCACAATTGCCGGTTCAATTATAGCTAATCTCTTTGTATCCACTACTGGGACTGATGCGGATTGGATAGTCAAACTCATCGATGTGTATCCGGGAGATGCTCCTGATAATGATCCCAATCCTCAAAAAATAAGAATGGGCGATTTTCAGATGCTTGTTGGTGCCGATGTTTTCCGCGGCAAGTACCGCAACAGTTATGAAAAACCCGAACCCTTTGTACCGAATAAGGTCACCGAAATAAAATATGATCTTCGCGATAAATATCATTGTTTTCTCAAGGGACACAGAATAATGGTGCAGGTTCAAAGCAGCTGGTTCCCTGTCATAGACCGTAATCCGCAGAAATTTGTTGATATCTATCATGCTGTGGAATCGGACTTTCAAAAAGCAACGCATAAAGTATACCGGTCGGCTGGGTTGGCTTCTCATCTGAAGTTAAGGATATTGGAATAGGATCATTCATATCTTAAAGAATCAATTGGATTAGAACGTGCGGACTTGATCGATTGATAGCTTACCGTGATGTAGGCGATTAATAAGGCTATTCCCCCTGATATCAGAAAAGCCCCGATTCCAAGGTTTATTCGATATGCGAAATTTTGAAGCCACTTATTCATGGCAAAATAGGCTGTAGGCCAGGCAATGAGGTTCGACAACAGCACCCATCTTATAAATTCTTTTGAAAGCAGCAGAAATATATTTGAGTCGGACGCACCCAACACTTTCCGGATCCCCATCTCTTTAGTCCTCTGTACTGCAGTAAATGCAGCAAGCCCAAAGAGTCCCAGACAGGCGATAAAAATAGCCAGGATAGCAAAGGCACCGAAGATTCGTCCCATTCGTTGTTCTGTAAAATAGGCTTGTTCAAATGCCTCATCAAAAAAAGAGTAGGAGAAAGGGTAACTCGGTGCAAATTTTTTCATAATACCTTTAACATATCCGATTGTTTGTGGAATGTTGGATGAATCTATTTTTATCGCGATATTGAAAAAACTGCTGGAATCCAAAAAGACATACAGCGGCTCGATTGGACTGTGCAGCGATTGCAAATGAAAATCTTTAAGGACTCCGACAATATTTCCGGTCGCACCCGTCCAATGAGTGAGTTTTCGTCCGACGGGTGATTCCCATTCAGCAACTTTTACAGCAGTCTCGTTTACAAGAAACGCCCCCGTTTCATCAGAAGTAAAATCCCTCGAAAAATTTCTTCCTTGAACAATTTCCAGTCCAAAAAGATCAATAAAATCATAATCCGCCGTATTGTAAAAAATAGGGATTGGCACATCAGGATTCCTACCAGTCCAATCTCTGGATGTAAACGTATCAATATTGTTTGGCAGACTCCCTGAAGTTGTTACAGCAGTAATATATGAAGACTGAAGCAGCTCAGCTTTTATGGATTGTATGTTCTGGCGGACAGAGCTCCCGCGGGCCTGAAATGTGATAATCTGCTCCTTTTCATAGCCCATGTCCACATTTTTAATGAATTTCAATTGTCCCTGAACTGCTATGGTACAGATAATGAGAATAGTCGTGATTGAGAACTGGACCAGAACGAGAACATTTCGGAGTGAGGATCCTTTTTGACTCCTGGTGAAAGCACCACTTAAGACGGATATCGGTTTAAAACCGGACATTTTCATTGCAGGATAGCTGCCGGCAACCAAACCGACAAACACGGTGACAAAGACCAGTCCCAAAAAGATTTTAGGATTTTGAAAAAGATTAAAATTGAGCTGTCTTTCCACCAGGTTATTAAAAAACGGCAAAACCAAAAGGACCATCATGATGGAAAAAATCATTGCCATAAAGGCCACGGCCACAGATTCCCCTAAAAATTGTGTGATCAATTGTCCTTTCTGAGCACCGACAACTTTCCGCATTCCCACTTCCCTTCCCCGGTGGAGAGATCGGGCAGTGGCCAGATTCATGTAATTGATACATGCGATCAATAGAATCAGAACAGCGATCGATGAAAAAAGGATGATGAATTTTATATCATTATTCACCCTTATTTCCTGCATTCTGTGGGAATGAAGGTGAATCTCTGTTATGGGTTGAACAAAATACATTTTGGGGTAAGGTTCATCGAATCCTTCTGCTTTGAATATAGGATCGGTTATGAGAGAAGAGATTTTATGTTCTAAGACCTGGGGGGAAGCCCCCTCACGCAGCAAAAAATATGTATAAGAAAAATTACTACTCCAACCGTTGATGTCATTATTTGTTGTTTGGAAGAATGTTGCGTATGGGACAACAACATCTATAATAAAGTGAGAATTGTCAGGAATGTTTTTAAAAACACCGGATACTGTAAACTCAAGATTTTCACCTACAGTTAATGTTTTTCCCATTGGATCCGTGCGCCCAAAATATTTAATGGCTGTGCTTTGGGACAATACGATTGCGAAAGGATCGTTTAATGCTGTTTTTGGATCCCCGCTTAAAAAAGGAATAGAAAATACCTCAAACATTTCCCGATCCGCCCAATAGAATTCATCTTCAAGGAAATTATTTTGTTCAAGAGAAACGAGAGTGTTGCTTCTCTGCATAAACCTGGCTACCGATTCGACTTCAGGAAGATCTCCCCTTAAAGCTGAACCTAATGCAGCCGGAGTGAAGGCACGACCATCTCTTACAACTCTGTATATTCGGTCTGCATTATCAAAATGCTTATCAAAGCTCAACTCATATTGAACGTACACGGCTATAAGAATGAAGACTGTCATGCCCACGGCTAATCCAATAATATTGAGCAGTGAATATGTTTTATTTTTTTTCAAATTTCTTAAAGTGACTAAAAAATAATTTTTAAACATGAAGATTCTCCAATAAAATTCATTTATAAAAAAGTAAGGAAAAGCCTTTATGCACTGAACCCGAAACCAGAGCCGTGCTGAAAACAGGCTTTTTTCTACAACAATACTCCGATAAGTTTCAATCATATCTCCAAGAATTGAGCTTCCTCCTCTGTCAGGGAACATCATCCGAACAAACCAACATGAAATTCGGGGAGGACGATAGAGATTTCTTTTCATGACGCTCATTTCTGGGGAACAGAGATTTCTCCTATCCCCGACCAGACAGACTTTTGGACTTCTCGAATTTCTTTTAAGGCTTTGACACCAATGGATGAAAGCCGAAAAATCCGTTTGCTTTTCCCTCCTCTTTGAGAAGAAGGTTCTGCAAAAAAAGAAGTGAGATAGCCCTTTTTTTCAAGGCGGCAGAGCATAACAAAAAGTGCTCCGTAGGCCCAGGTTTTCCCAGTGGCTTGATTGATCTGGTTCCTAATTGTTACGCCGTAGGCATTCTCCTGTAATCGCCAGACTGCCAGCAAAAGAAATTCTTCCGAGCGTGATATGAATTTTATACTCATAAATTCTCCTATAATATATACGACGTAGTTATTATCAAAAAAGTTGCATTAAAATCAATCTTATTGCTTGGAAATCTTAAAGAGTTTTCAGGAGAGTTAAAAAAATCCGTCTTTGCTCGAGTTTTTTATTCTAGTTATTCATACCTCAACGTATCAATAGGATCGAGAACCGCCGCTTTAAAGGATTGGTAACTGATAGTGAGAAAAGCAATCCCTAATGCCAGAATCCCCGAAAAAAGAAAGATTTCGATGCCAATAGGCGTCAGGTAAGCAAAGTTGGCCAGCCATTTTTTCATGGCAAAAAAAGCCAAAGGCCAAGCGATGATATTCGCTAGCAGAATCCATTTCAAAAACTCTTTTGAAAGAAGGAATGTGATATTGGGGACAGAAGCTCCAAGAATCTTGCGGATACCGATTTCTTTGGTTCGCTGTTCGGCCATAAAAGAGGCCAGGGCAAAGAGTCCCAGACATGATATGAAGATTGCCAATCCTGCAAAATACGAGAAAATCTTTCCCAGCCGCTCTTCAGCCTTATACATCGCATCAAATCGAGCATCGAGGAAAAAATACTCAAAAGGTCTTTCCGGCATATAGATTCTCCAGACATTTTCCAAATGACTGAGGACTCCCGGAATGTTTTCCGAACGTGTCCTCACCGATATATGATTGAGAAATCTTGGGAAAATACAGAGGACAACAGGCTGTACTTCGTCACGAAGAGACATAAAATGGAAATCTTTAACCACGCCGATAACAGAGGCCATGTTAGTTTCCCCAAATAAGCCGAACTTTCTATTCCAGATAAAATCTTCGCCGAATTCTTTAACGACAGATTCGGAGAAAATATAAGCTGTTACAATATCTGTAGAAAAATTACGGGAAAAATTCCTGCCTGCAACAAGCTCTATCTCCATAGTCTCCAAAAAATCATAATCGACGGCAAACCAGAACATCGACTTGTCGTCATCCACTGTTTTCCCTTCCCAGTTGAAACCATGGTTGTAGGGGGCTAATGCTGGGAAATTCGACGCGGTTGTACTGATGATGCCGGGATTTTGTCTAATATCGTTTTTTATAAGCTCATATTTGGGTTGGATATCTTTATGCAGCGGCAGGTTGATTACATGCTCTTTGTTTATCCCAAGATTCACTTTTTTCACATATTTGAGCTGGTTCCAGACAACAAAGGTACAGAAAATGAAAATAATCGAAAGGGAAAACTGGAGAAGTACGAGAACTTGTCTCAATTTTGTCCCCGATGATTTAGGCATAAGCTTGGACTTGAAAGCCTTTTCTGGCTGAATATTAGAGAGGAAAATGGCCGGATAAAGGCCTGAACCTATGCTGGTTATGAATGTAATCAATCCGATAATAAGGAAAAGAGAACTTGGGGAATTAAACATCGACAGATATTTTCCGGTCACAGCATTGAATGTGGGAAGGAAAAGGAGAACCAATCCAATCCCAATTAAAAGAGAAATAAGTGACAAGACAAATGATTCTCCAAAAAATTGAAGGATAAGCTGGGATCGATTAGCTCCGACAACTTTCCTTATCCCCACTTCTCTGGCTCTTCTGATTGATCGTGCCGTGGAGAGATTCATGGAATTCATACAGGCAATCAGAAGGATAATAAACCCGATAACGCCATAGAAAACAACACTGCTTGTACTGCTGTTGGATTCAAATTCTGCCCGGAGGTTTGAGGAGAGGTGGATTTCTTTTAATGATTGAACATAATAAATACGATTGTATCTTTGGCCGCCGGATGCATTCTTGGCAGCATTAATTTTTCCTTCCAGCTCGGTTCGATCTAAAGTTACGCCCTTGGAAAGAAGGATATAGGTCACGAAATTGGCGGCTCCCCAATTCTGGTACAAATCTTTGCCGTAGCGGTCTTCCTGTTCATTGATAGAGAAAGAAGAAATCATGTCAAATTTCAGATGCGTGTTTTCAGGAATGTCTTCTACTATACCTGTCACCATAAAATCTGTTTTGTTCTCCAAGGTTAAAATCTTTCCCATGGGATCCTGACTCCCAAAATATTTTCTGGCTGTTGATTGGGTTAGAACCATGGAATGGGGGTTCAAGAGAGATGTCTCAGGATTCCCCCTTAAAAATTTGAAAGAAAACACCTTAAAAATGGACGGTTCTGCTAGAAGATAGCGTTCCTCATAGAATCGTTTGTCTTTGGTTGAAAAGAGTAACTTCGATCGCCGTGAAGCATTGTCGATTAAAACCGTTTCTTCAACTTCCGGAAGACCGCTCTTTAAAACAGGAGACATGGCGGCGGGTGAACCGATGTAATCCTCCATAACAATTCTATAGATCCGATCTGCATTTTTGTGGAATTTCTCATAACTCACTTCATCTATCACCAGGAGGGCGATAAGAAGTGAGCAGCCAATTCCAACTGCAAGTCCGAGAATGTTTATTGCAGAGAGAGATTTTGATTTATTAAGGTTTCTGAGTGCGACGTTGATGAAGTTCTTAAACATTATTCAATCCCTCCAAATCCAAGTGTAATTTTTCTCATTTTAATACCATTAGACTCTTTTCTCACTAAAAAGGTTTGTAAATAATTAGAACTTAAAGTATTTTAAATCCGTATAATGGAATGACACATTAAAGGAGGACATTTTGACAGAAGAAATAAAAACAGTACGATATGTTATTGAACCCACAGGTCAGGTCAGTGGACCGTCCATTGGTTTGATTATCACTGGAACCATAGGCGCACTTTTCTCCCTATTTGCACTTATTGCCTTGGGAATCGGTTTGAGTCTGGGCTCATTATTCGGAGGTCGAAATTTCGACTGGTATGAAGATATTGCCGGAGGGGCCCTCGGAATGGGGAGTTCTTTTTTGGGTCTACTTGTGGCCTTATTTATTATCTATGCGGCTCTAAAAATGAAAGATCTAAAACAATGGAATTTAGCAGTCGTGGCCTCTATTTTGGCTATGCTCCCATGCATTAGCCCATGCTGTATTATAGGTCTCCCCATTGGTATCTGGTCACTCGTTGTGCTTATGAGACCGGACGTCAAAGCTGCATTTAAATAAAAACCGATGTTATCCAGGATCAAGCCCGAGTTGGGACCCTCTTTTGTTATTCTTATGGCTTGTTCCTGTATTCTTTTGGGGGCATTTGTTCTTGCTCCATCCACAACCGGAGGTCCATCTATGGCTGTTGGCCGGATCACACTGCCCGAGACCTGCATCTTTAAAAACCTTACCGGGCTCCCCTGCCCCGGATGTGGACTGACGCACTCCATAACCTCGGCGGTTCGCGGAGACATATCGGGAAGTTTTTCGTTTCATAGACTGGGCTTGCTGACTATATTCTATATTTTGTCCCAGTTTCTCGTGAGTCTTGGTGTCATCTTTATTTCCGGACTCCGGGAGCGGCTTCAGAAGCTAGGGAGATTTCTTAACAAAGGGATTATCGTTCTCGGAGTATTGTTCTTTATCAACTGGATAAATACTTTGGTAAAACTTATATAGACGAGTTTTTTTTGATACATCATAATCCTTTATGGTAGACTCTGAAGGAATTTTTTACTATCCGTGTATGAATGACACTCAGAGGATGTGATGATAAGCAAAAAACAACTTTTTAGCGCTCTAATCATTCTGATCATTTATGTTTTTTTGGTTCCAGCATGTTCCCCAAAAAAATATCCGGACGGTCTCTATGCTGAACTGAACATGGAGAAAGGCCAGATTGTACTCCAATTAGAGTTTGAAAAAACTCCAATGACTGTGGCGAATTTTGTGGGATTGGCAGAGGGAACCATAGACAATTCGGCTCTTCCTGCTGGAACTCCCTATTTTGATGGCACTGCATTTCATAGGGTTGTCCCCAATCACGTCATTCAGGCCGGGGCACCCAAAGATGGCCAAAGTAAGGGCCCGGGGTATGAGTTTCCGAATGAAATTCATCCTGACTTAAAACACAGTGGGGCGGGTATGTTAGGTATGGCCAATGCTGGTCCGCACACAAACAGCAGCCAGTTCTATATCACATTAAGTGATCGTTCTTATTTAGATAATAGCTACACGGTGTTTGGTCATGTGATTGAAGGTATCGAAGTGGTCCATTCAACCACACAAGAAGATGTTATAGACAGTGTTGTCATTGTCCGGATCGGAAAAAAAGCAAAACAATTCAAATCTGACACTGCATCTTTTCAAAAATATGTGGATGCCGCCAATCAAATATTGAAAGAGGAAGAAGACGCAAAGAAAAAACAGGAGGCAGACCTCATCTAGACAAATTGGCCTGAGGCCCTTACGACAGAAAGCGGCCTGAAGTATGTCGTAGTCCAGGAAGGACAGGGACAAAAAAGGTTCGTGATTCCCCCCAACATCACACTCGTCTACGAAATAGAAGTATTAGACATTATCCAACGCTAACGTCGGGCGTCTTTCTGTCCTCCGCGGCGCACCTCCGTTATCTCTTATAAGCAAATATGAGGTGGGCCGATTCAAAATCGGTTTCGACCTTCGCAAAATCCACAAGCTTATCTTCCCATCCAATGATTGGATATCCGTGAGAAATGACTAATGTACCGGGATTAAGCTGTTTTTCAAACTGAGGCCGGAGGAGTGCATTGGAATCGGGAATAAGATAGATGGTCACTACCGTCGCTTCCGATAAATCTGACTTCGTGGCATCTTCATGCCGGAATTCGACAAGATGTTCGACAAACGATGCTTTGGCATTTTCCCTGGATTCTTGAATTCTTTTAGGGACAATATCTATCCCCACGCCTCTAGCTCCATAAATCTCCGCAGCCCTGATGACAATACGCCCATCCCCACATCCAATGTCAAAGATCACATCATTTTTATCGACGCCTGCCATTTCAAGCATCTTTTCAACCACAACATAGGGAGTCACCACATAAGGTGCCAAATCTACCGCATCCGCCCGTCCATGTGAACCGAGATAGAGTTCCAATTGATTTTTTTCATCTACGCGAAAGACATGGGGAAGGCCTGGAGTAATCCGGTAAGTAATGCGTTTTTCTCCATGAGGAAAGGTGACATAGAGTGCCAAATGACCGGGATAACGGTGCAGCTCTCCCACCTTGAGAATTTTTTCCTCACGTCCCTGGTCTGAGCGATAGAGACGAATAGAGTATAGGATGTTTTCCTTCGTAGCATTACGGATGGTGGTTTCTCGTGTTTGCTGAGCGATTATTTGTCCACAACAAACACCTGCAAAAACAATTAATAGAGAATATTTTGATAATTTCATCGAATCATTTTATCCTATTTTTCTTTAGGTTTTATAACCTCTTTGTTACGCTTTTACCACCGCACAATGTTAATGTCAATTTACTAACATGTAAAAGAAATATTAGAATAAAAAAAAACTACCGGAGTGCTTCCCTTTTGTCCATTTTAATTCCTAAAAATCAAACATGGATAAAAGATTTCGGGAATGGATAAATGAAGTCTTAGGTGTAGATTTCCCAAATCTGACGTCTGGTTTTGGTTTGATAGAAATTCAAAAAGCCGTACTTCTTGGCGTGAGTCAGAATGACGTTACTATCTGAGAAAGCATTTTCAACGAACAGGCTCTTTATTTCGATGTCCGTGTTTTTTTAAATACATTCTCCATGTGATGGCCCATTTTTTGGGATCATCTAACCAGCCCGGATCTATCTTATGAACAACGCTGTTATAAGGGGCATTCTTTACAATCTCAGGATTCTCATAGGCTTCCTTAACCACCTGTTCCAAACCAATAAAATACTCATCGATTTCATCCTTGGAGTATGATTCCGTGGGCTCGATAGTGAAGGGTTCCGGAACAATAAAGGGATGATGGCTGGACCACAGATGGAATCCAAAATCGACCATCCTGTTGGTGATATCTTCAGTTGTAATTCCAGTGTCTTCCGTGAGTTTCTCCCAGCTGTAGCGCACCTGCTCAATTCTGTGCCTTCCCTGGGCATAGGGGGCGCTGGCTCCCCGAAGGCTCCGGATTTTATTGAGAATATAGTTGTTGTTGAGGACAGCGACATTGGCCGCCTCTTTGAGTCCTTTTGCACCAAGGCTCATAATCCAGGCATAGGAACGCAGCACCGCTGGAAATACACCGAGAAACCCCCTGACCTTTCCGATCGTATGAGGAAGTTTATAATTCAGACTATAGGACTGCCCGTCAAATTCAGCGATAGGCACAGGTAAATAGTCTATGAGTTGATCCGTGACTCCCAGAGCTCCTGTAGCCGGCCCTCCGCAGCCGTGAGGCGAAGAAAAAGTTTTGTGCAGATTAAAAAAGCAGAGGTCGAACTCGGCTTCTTTCGCTCGAGTGATTCCGAGGATGCCATTGGCATTGGCCTGGTCATAACCACAGAGTCCCCCGGCCTGATGCACAATGTTGTTGAATTCTAATATTTTAGGATTAAATATCCCCGTATCTTCAGGATTTGTGATCAGAAGTCCTGCTGTCCGGCTGGAGACCGCTTTTTTAAGTGCTTCAATATCGGGCAGACCGTCCTCATTTGGATAAAGAGTGATGATTTTGTAACCCTTTACTGCCGCCGCGGCCGCATCCGAGGGATGAGAAAAGATAGTGGTGATCATTTCATCTCGCTGGTCGGACTCATTGTGGACCGAATGATAGGCATGTATTATCGAGGCCATAGCCAAAATTGCTGCTGAACCTCCACCAGGCTGAAATGTGAATTGGGACATCCCTGAAATTTCCCTCAAAAATTCATCCAGTTTATAGATGATCTCTAAAGCCCCCTGAACTGTGCTGTCGTCCTGAAATGGATGAAGAGCCGTGACTTTTGGCGATCTCACCATCGTCTCATTGATCTTTGGGCTGTATTTCATCGTGCATGTCCCCTGACCGATATCTACATTAAAATCAGCTCCCAGGCATTGCTGAGATATACGGAGAAAATGTTTGAGTACCCTCATTTGAGATATTTCAGGTAATGCAGGGGGTTTTGTTCTTTTCATTTTCTCAGGAATAAGGGACATTGCCTCTCCGGTCTCCTGAGCAATGCTGTCCTCGGTTTCAGGCACCATTAGCCCTCTCTCTCCTGGATTACTTAACTCAAATATGACTGATTCATCCCATTTGGCTTGATGAAAGTTTCTTGTTTTCATGATAAGGCCTTTAAAAGACGATCGATATGAGTTTTTGTGTGAATCTCAGTAACACAGTACAGGGCACACTGTCCCAGATCCGGAAATTCTTCAGAGAGATCTTTTCCTCCAAACACATTCTGCTCCTGTAAAAGCGTATTGATTTCTTTAACTGTTTTTCCAGTGGCATTAAAATCCACTACAAATTCTTTAAAATGTTGAGATGTAAACCTGGGAGCCTTAATGCCCCCAATTTCATTCAGCTTTTTGATAGTATAATGACTCTTTTGAACAATCGTCTGTCCCAAGTCCACAAGGCCTTGAGGACCCAATAAGGAAAGATAGACCGCAGCAGTAATTCCGCATAGAGCAGAATGTGTCCCGACAAATTCTTTCCCCTCCTCTCTCTCTGCAAACGATGTCCTTTCATAGGCCACATCGCCAAATCCTAATTCTCCTGGAACGGTTGTCGGAGTCATCCCGAACAAACGTGATGGAAACTCCAATACATATTTTTCATCATCACGCGTGGCAATGAAACCGCCAAGTGATCCTCCATAACTGAGGTGGCCGCCAAGTCCCTGGATATCTCCACAGACTATATCTGCTCCATATTGCACAGGAGGAGTGAGAATTCCCAGCGAGATCGGATCCACACCCACAAGAATCAAAGCCCCTTCACGGTGAGCGATTTTAGAAATATCCTCTCCCTGATCCTCGATAAATCCTAAATAGGAGGGATTCTCAAAATAGAGACAAGCCGTATTTTTTGTTATGGAATCATTAAGTTCGTTCAAATTTAGAAGGCCTGTTTGTGGATCATGGCCAATTGTCTTTATAGTCATAACCGGTGTGCAGTAGTTCCTGATCGCAGATAATCTTTCAGGTGAAATGAATTCACTGATTAGGACTTCATCACGTCCTGTAATCCTACCTGCCATTCTGATGGACGTACTGGCTGCCTGGCACCAGTCATAGGTCGGAACATTGACGACATCCATATCTAAAAGTTCGGCCATCAAGCTTTGATACTCAAAAAGAACCTGAAATCTCCCGTGATCCTCATAAGGTTCACCTGCATAGGCTGTTAAGAACTCCGACCTTTGATTGATTTCATCACATATGGCCGGAACATAATGCTGCCAACACCCTCCTCCCAAAAAACTGACATTTTCCTCACATGATTGGTTTTTAGCCAAAATGCCCTCGACATGATTCTTTAATTCATACTCTGACACAAAGGGCTCTGGCAGGTTGAGGTCTCGATGGAATCTGAGATGTTCCGGAATATCTGCATACAATTCTTCGATCTCCTTGATTCCAATCTCTCGCAGCATCTCTGCTTTGACTTTTGGAACCGAATTTGGAATATACGGATGCACAAAATCCTTATTTCTTTTCATCAATTTCTCCTACCAAACAATTTCTTTAACAATTGCGAAGAATGGACGTCGTATGTCTGCATTCATCCACATTCGTATGTGATGGAGGCAGAATGCGTAAGGGTTCCGTTCTTCGTGATTGTTAAGCTAGTCCTCCTCCATCTACCACTAATACCGAGCCTGTCACCCATGAGGACAGGTCGCTGGCAAAGAAAAGCACGGCATTGGCGATGTCTATTGGTTGTCCTACTCGTCCGAGTGGCCGATCGGCAGCCTCTTTCATAAACTCCGCATCCTCTTGTCCTATCTGCACGGCTTCACCGTGGAGAAGAGGCGTGTCCACATCTCCGGGACAGACACAGTTGACACGGATATTGTCCTTTCCAAAATCAACAGCCATCGCTTTTGTTAGGTTTATAACTCCCCCTTTGGCTGCACAATAGGCCGCTGCATCCGGTCCCCCTTTGAGCCCCCATCCGGAGCCCGTATTGATAATGCTCCCCTCTCCTGTGTTTCTCATATGAGGAATAACAAAATGGGACATCAAATAAATGGACTTGAGTCCGACATTAAGAACAAGATCCCATTCATTTTCTTCAAGATCAACAAGGTTTTTCCTGATGATGAGACCTGCATTGTTGAACAAGATGTCTATACGGCCATGGGCTCCAATTATTTCTTTTATAGCATTTTGACATTGTATTTTTGAAGTTACATCACACTCGATAAATCGGGCTTCTCCTCCATTATGAATAATCTCAGCGACAACTTCCTTCCCCTTTTCTACAGAAATATCCAGAAGAGCGACTTTTGCCTGCGCTTGGGCAAGTGTCCTTGCTGTGGCCAGCCCAATTCCAGAAGCAGCACCTGTGATGACCGCAACTTTTCCTTCAAGTGAAATATTCGTTAACTTTTTTTCATCAATATTCATAGTGATGTGTTAAACCGGATTAGGGCTTATTCTCTTCTTATCTGTGTTCTGATTCACCTACCTCTGCATGTGCTTTCCACCATTCAAATGTCTGTCCTTCTGCTGAGAGTTTAACATCGGCTTTTTTCCCAGG
>SDBT01000938.1_pt1 | contig 49011 bp, 40 predicted proteins | sample 2277101 | NCBI WGS metagenome assembly SDBT01 (sample SAMN10404973, study PRJNA504765) | marine sediment metagenome | isolation source: marine sediment core GS10_PC15, 103 cmbsf | place: Arctic Ocean: Southern Knipovich Ridge | collected 2010 | reverse complement strand
CTGCAATGTCAAGTATATTGAGCTGGAAGCAGAGCGGTTTGTGAACCTGAATACGATGGCCGAATATGAAGAATTTCAGCAAAAGTACGGTGCTTAAGTTTGATGATGTGTTTGAAATTATGCTGGGCTCAGCTGCGATACGCCGAAAAATGGTGCCCTGACTGTTCGAGATGAGAGTAGAAGGCACAAAACGTAATGGCTCATGAAGGCCTCTGGAAACAACTTGTCGGACTTGATTGCCAAAAAACCGCTAAAAGGGCGAAGTGCCAATACCTGAGCGACCCGCAGCGCTACGTTGTTACTCTGCTAAACAGCGAGTATGTGGTTAATCTTTCGGATAGGGAGGTCTTCTCCATCCAATCTGGTTTATCGCCGGCAGCCGCGGAGTTTCTCGAGCAGCTTTGCCTTCTTGCATATCTGATAAACGCTCAGGACTTGCCGTTGGCCAATAAACTCGTCGGGCCGGGAGTTTTGCCTGGCGGGCAGTTTTTCTTCAGGGGGCTGCACAGCCTACCTATCAAAAAATTAGAGGCAGCGTTTGGCTCGTGCCCCGAGCGCTTATACCAGACTATGGAGCGGTTTGGCTCTAAAAGGCGTGAATTTGGCGATGCTTCGATTGAGTTGTACGTATTGCCACGGTTCCCCTTAACGATAGTGGTTTGGGGAAGTGATGAAGAATTCGGTGCGCGAGCGTCTATTCTTTTTGACCAGACAGCGGCGTTGCATCTGCCGCTGGACGCATTACTTGCGGGAGTTAATCTCGCCGTGGACGCAGTGGTAATGGCTTGTGGATAAAGCAGCTAAATAATCGCCGAAGATTTTCAGGGGCAGGTACAGTGAAAGAGCAGCTGTTGCTGATGGTAGAAACCTCTCGCCGATATTTCTGATATTCTTCTGATATTCTATAGCAATTGCAGGTTAAGACCTTGACAGCCAAGTGAAAAATAGTAGTATTAATGGTCTTAGCCAAGTGTAGCACCGCCTGGTGCGGTTACTTAAGTAGCGTGAGTTTCACTTTTTTCGAGAGCGAAGTTGGAATAAAAAGGGCCGTAAGGCTCCTTATTACTATATCGGGACAGCGTGTGCCGAACTGTCGCAGTGCTACGTAAGTCCTTTTTTAAGCGTAGGTTAGGGTTTGATTTGCGTTCAGGTGTAAAAATAGCAATTGGCGGTAAAGGGGGTGTAGGTAAGACCACGGTCTGTGCGGTTTGGGCACAACTATTTGCAGGAGATGGCTTGGAGGTTCTGGCCATCGACGCCGACCCGAATACCAATCTTGGCTCAGCCTTTGGGATACAATCGGAGCAATGTCCGGAGGCTCTTATCAAAATGAAACAGTTAATTTCCGAGCGTACCGGCACCGGCAAAGAGGCGGTAGTGTCGTACTTCAGGTTAAATCCGAAGGTCAGCGATTTGCCGGAGAAATACTGGCTTGAAGTTGGCGTGAGTGGTCTGCCGCAAAATGGGAACGGCTTGAAACTGCTGGTCTTAGGTGGTATTACGCAGGCTGGAGCTGGTTGCGCCTGCCCTGAAGGGGCGTTTCTAAAGGCCCTGCTTACACATACCATACTTGGCCGGCAAGAGGTGGTCCTGGTTGATTTGGCAGCCGGTGTTGAGTTTATGGGTAGAGCAAGTATTCAAGGAATTGATGCTCTTGTAGTTGTGGTTGAGGCGGGGAGCAGAAGCATTGAAACCGCGATAAATATATCACGAATGGCCAAAGAGCTGGGAGTAAAACAGGTCGCAGCGATTGTAAACAAGATTGCAGATGCCGGTCAGGCCGAAACGATAAAATCTCAACTGGCGAATATGCCTATTCTCGCCAATATCGAATACAGCCGGTCCGTGCAGGAAGCGGACCTTGAGTTCAGGCCGGTTTTTCACGCCTGTGCCGAACTGGTGGGTGCATTAAAAGATGCCAAAGACAAGCTGATGGACTTAATCGGTGCAGGTCAGCAGCGAGCGAGTGAGCGAATGATGCAGAACTGACCAATGGAAACAAAACCTCCGCTTGAAACGTAAAATAAAATGTATAAGATGTATCGGCACCTTAGGTTAATGAAGGCGCTGAGTGTTTCTGTTTTGCAAAAAGACGTCAAAATAACGTCCTTTTTAGAAGTTAGTGAGGAACTTTTATGGATTTGAAAAAGCGTAGTGTTGACGAAGCGGCACAGGAAATGATAGGTCGAATGGCCGAAGCCGGCCAGCAGAACGCCTGGGACAGGCTTGAAGCGCAATTGCCGCAGTGTGGCTTCGGTAAACAGGGAGTGTGCTGCCGGATTTGCACGATGGGGCCGTGTCGAATCTCTAAAAAGGCACCATTGGGAGTTTGCGGCGCCGATGTCGATACCATCGTGGCGCGTAATTTTCTCAGAGCGGTCGCTGCCGGTGCCAGTGCCCACAGCGACCACGGTCGCGGCGTGGCAGAGGTATTTGTATCGGCAGCGAAAGAGCAGGCACCGGACTATCAAATGAAGGACACAATAAAGTTGCATAAACTGGCCCGGGAGTTAGGGGTGGAAACGAAGGACCGTTCGGTAAATGAGATTGGCGCCGATATCGGTCAAATTGCGCTGGACGAATTCGGCAAGTCGAATGGGACGCAGTTGATGGCTCGGCGAGCGCCGGAGCCTCGGCAGGAAATCTGGAAAAAGCTGGGTATTACGCCTCGTGCTATCGACAGGGAGATAGTTGAGTCTCTGCACCGCACCAACATGGGTGTTGACCAGGATTATAAGAATATCCTTATGCACGCCAGCCGGACATCTCTTGCTGACGGGTGGGGCGGTTCTATGCTGGCCACCGAACTTCAGGACATTCTTTTTGGGACGCCTTATCCCGGCCGCGGCGAGGTGAACTTAGGGGTGCTGAAGAAAGACGAGGTAAATATCATCGTCCACGGTCATGAGCCTATCTTGTCGGAAATGATAGTTGCGGCATCTCAGGATTCGGACATGCTTGGCGAGGCAAAAAAGGTCGGTGCCAAGGGAATCAACGTAGCGGGGATTTGCTGTACGGCCAACGAGCTTTTGATGCGGCACGGAGTTCCCATCGCTGGCAACTTCCTCAGTCAGGAACTTGCCGTGGCGACCGGAGCAGTGGAGTTGATGGCCGTCGATGTGCAGTGCGTGATGCAAGGTCTGGCCGAAATCACCAAGTGTTTCCACACGAGGCTAATTACTACCGCTGATAAGGCAAAAATTGCGGGAGTTGAGCACGTTGCGATGGAAGAAAAAACGGCGCTCGATACCGCCAAAAGGCTGGTCAGGATGGCCATCGAGAACTACAAGAATCGCGGCGAAGTTTACATACCGTCAGAAAAGCAATCGGCTGTGGTGGGTTTTAGCCATGAATCGATTAACTATATACTCGGTGGCCGATTCCGCGCCAGCTACCGGCCTTTGAACGACAATATCATCAACGGGCGAATCCGCGGCATTGCGGCGATTGTGGGCTGCACGAACCCTAAAGTGCCGCATGACTTTACGCATATTACTCTGGCAAAGGAACTAATCAAACGAGACGTTCTGGTGTTAACCACTGGCTGTGCGACTATAGCGTGTGCCAAACATGGCCTGGCCAATCCTAAAGAGGCGCTGGAACTGGCCGGGCCGGGTCTGAGAGAGGTCTGCGAAGCGGTGGGTATGCCGCCGGTGTTGATTTGCGGCAGTTGCGTGGACAATAGTCGTCTACTGGTGGCGTGCAGTGAAATCGTCCGGGAGGGCGGCCTCGGTGAGGATATATCCGAAGTACCGGTGGCCGGCGCCTGTCTGGAATCGATTACCGAAAAAGCAATCTCCATCGGGCAGTACTTTGTGGCCAGCGGCGTGCTGGTGGTTTTCGGTGAGGAATTTCTGCCGATTTCAGGCAGTAAAAACGTCAGCGATTATCTGTTCGAGGGAATAGAAAAAGAGCTTGGCGGCCGCTGGGCGGTTGAATCCGACCCGGTCCGCGCCGCCGAGATAATGCTTTCGCATATTGAAAGCAAACGTGACGCTCTGGGAATAAACGTAGAGAAAGAGCGCAAGCTGTACGATATGGATGACCGGCGTGCGTTGTCGGTTTGAGAGGATGTATAGTTAAAAAAGTAGAGGTTAGTCTATGTCAAAAATCATTGCTTCAGCGGCGATACGTGGCGCTCATAAGATGGCCAAACAAGCAGAGGACATATTAGCCCGTGCCATTGACGAAAAGGGCAAAGACTGTAAAGTTGAGTTTCCTAATACCGGCTATTATATCCCGATAATTTACTCGATGACCGGGCGGGCGGTGGAAAGACTGGGCGACTTCGAGGAAGTTATGACCGAAATCAAGGGCTTACTTCCTGAGCTGGTTGACGATGATTTGTGGATACCTTACCTCGGTCCCCTTCTTGATGCGGGTATGGCGACGCTTTTTGCTGAGGAGATTATTGAAGCGTGCAAATACCTAATCGGGCCTAATCCGGTTGACGGTATCTGGCTCGGTGCGGCTGATGATATAATCCTGCGGGAGCGTGGCATTCAGTTTGTTGATGGTTCGGCGCCGGGATTTGCGGCGATTGTGGGAGCTGCTCCGGATGTGGAGACGGCGGTTAAGATCGCCAGGAAATGTCAGGAAAGAAGTCTGTATGTTTTTATGGCCGGTCATCATAACGGGACAACCTTTGCCGAGCAATTAGCACAAGCAGGAGTAGAACTGGGCTGGGAAACGCGTCTGGTGCCTTTCGGACGGGAGATAACGGCGGCTATATATGCGGTGGGTTTTGCCAGCCGGGCGGCACTTAGCTTCGGCGGTGTTCAAGCCGGCGATTTCAGGCGCAACCTGCTCTATAACAAAAACAGAATCTTCGCCTTTGTTATGGCCCTGGGGAAGGTTACCGATGAATGGTACGCCACCGCTGCCGGGGCTATCAATTACGGTTTCCCGGTCATCTCCGATTCCGATATCCCCCAGATTCTTCCGACAGGGGTGTGCACCTACGAGCACGTCGTCTCTAATATACCGTGTGAGCAAATAGTGGAAAAAGCCATAGAAGTTCGCGGCCTGAAGATAAAGGTCTCGGAAGTGCCGATTCCAGTGTCATGCAGTCCGGCCTTTGAAGGTGAGCGCATCCGTAAGGAAGATATGCACTGCGAGTTTGGCGGACAAAAGACGCCGGCATTCGAATGGATTCGGATGCTGGATATTGGTGAGGTTGAAGACGGCAAGATAGAAGTAAAGGGCGCGGATATCGATTCGGTTGAGGCGGGCGGGAAGCTGCCGTTAGGGATTGTAGTTGAAGTGGCGGGAAGAAAAATGCAGGCTGATTTTGAACCTGTGCTGGAGCGGCAGATACATACCTTTATCAACGAGGCACAAGGGTTGTGGCATATGGGCCAGCGGGACATCAACTGGGTGCGTATCAGCAAGGACGCTGCGAAGGCGGGATTCAAACTCGAACATATCGGTAAGCTGCTGCACGCAATGTATCATGAGCAGTATTCGAGTATTATAGATAAGGTGCAGATAAAAATATTCACGAATGAAAAGCAGGTTGTAGACCTGCGTTCCGCAGCACATCAGGTCTATGCGGAGCGTGATGCGCGACTATCAGGTATGACTGATGAAGATGTTGGCACATTTTATTCCTGCACACTGTGCCAGAGTTTTGCTCCGAACCACGTTTGTGTAGTTTCGCCGGAGAGGCCTGGTTTGTGCGGTGCTTATAGCTGGCTGGACTGCCGGGCGGCCTATGAGATAACTCCGACGGGGCCAAATCAGCCCATCACCAAAGGGACGTGCATTGAGAGCACCATTGGTCAGTGGGACAAGGTAAACGCATTTGTTACCGGCGTCAGCGGCGGTAACATCGAGCGAATGAGCCAGTACAGTATGATTACCGACCCGATGACCTCCTGCGGGTGCTTCGAATGTATCTCGGCGGTGCTGCCCTCAACGGGAGGTATAATGATAGTCAACCGGGAGTTTGCAGAGATGACCCCGTGCGGTATGAAGTTTTCAACCCTCGCCGGCACCGTAGGCGGTGGACAGCAGATACCCGGGTTCATCGGGCATTCAAAGCACTACATCAACTCGAGAAAATTTATAGCCGCGGAAGACGGGATTCGACGAATCGTGTGGATGCCTGCTGTGCTGAAAGAGGAAATCAAAGATGCTTTTATTCGCAGAGCGGAAGAACTCGGGCTCGGCGGAGAAGAGTTTCTCACCAAGATAGCCGATGAGACGAATGCTGTAACGGAAGAGGAGGTGTTGGAGTTTATTACAAAGGCCGGCCATCCGGTAACGACTCTGGAGCCTATGTTCTAAAAGCGAGATACGAAGAAAGGGCGAATATTATGGCGTTAACGGGATTAGAAATCTTCAAACTGCTGCCAAAGACCAACTGCAAGAAGTGTGGTATGCCAACCTGTCTGGCGTTTGCCATGCAACTTGCTCAGAAGCGTGCCAAACTCGAAGACTGCCCCTACGTTTCCGAAGAGGCCAAGGAGAAGCTTGCTGCTGCTGCAGCGCCGCCAATGCGGAAAGTCGCGTTCGGCAGTGGAGATAATCAAGTCCAGGTCGGGCAGGAGACGGTAATGTTCCGACATGAAGAGAAGTTTTATAATCCGACGGTTGTGGCCGTAACAGTCTCGGACAAACTGGCCGGCGAGGATTTAAAAAAACGGATTGAGTCCATAAATTCGCTGCAGTTTGAGCGGGTGGGGACTAAATTGTCAGTCAACGCTATAGCGGTTGTTAATGACAGCGGTGCTGCTGACAGTTTCGCCCAGGCAGCAGCAACGACAAACGAGCTAAGCAACCTCGCTCTAATTCTGGTAACAGAATCGGCTGAGTCAATGGCTGCATCTGTGGAGCGATGCGGTGATAGCTCGCCGCTGCTGGCCTCGGCAAAGGCAGATACGGCAAAAGAGATGGCGAAAATTGCTAAAGAAAACAACTGCCCCCTGGTGGCAAAAGCCGAATCAATTGAGGCCCTTTCCGAACTCAGCGAAAAGATTAAGGCCGAAGGAGTCCAGGACATTGTATTAAGCCTTGATGCTCTGAGTCTGCGTGAGCAATTGTATAACCTCTCGAGGATTCGGGCACTGGGGCTGAAAAAGGTCTTTAGGCCGTTAGGTTATCCGACCATATCCTTTATCTCCAACGGTGATGCAGACACACAGGCGGCTATGGCCACAAGCCTGATTTGCAAGTATTCCAGTATCGTGGTGGTTGATACTGTCGAGCCGTACGCGCTCTTGCCTATGCTGACCGCAGCGATGAATATCTTCAGCGACCCGCAGAAACCTGTGCAGGTAGAGCCGAAAGTTTATCCTATCGGCGAACCTGATGACAATGCTCCCCTGATGTTTACGACAAATTTTTCACTGACGTATTACACTGTGGAATCTGATGTGGAGCGAAGCCTCGTACCAAGCTATATCCTGGTGGTCGATACCGAGGGGACAAGCGTTTTGACGGCTTATTCAGGAGATAAACTCAACGAAAAAACGGTAGCTGATGCTATGGCCTCAGCCGATGTAGAAAACCTTGTTAAGCACCGTAAACTAATAATCCCCGGTTATGTAGCTGTGATGAGCGGTAAACTTGAAGAAGCCACGAACTGGGAAATCATGGTAGGCCCGAGAGAGTGTTCGATGCTGCCTAAATACCTGCAGGAAATCTGGAGGGTCCCTGCTTAGCGGGAATCCAAATAATGGCGGAGCGCAAAAAGAAAAAATGTGTTGTTCGCTTTGAGCCAAGCGGTCTGAAAATAGAAATTCAGAGCGGAACAGCTCTGCTTGAGGCGGCCCGCGGAGCCGGTATTTATTTAAGCAGCATCTGCGGTGGAGACGGCTACTGCGGCAAATGCAAAGTAATAATCGACGAAGGACAATTTCAAAGCAGACCCACCACTCTACTCACCCCCGATGAGATACGGGAAAATGTTGTTTTGGCCTGCCAGAGCAAAGTGCTTTCCGATATGACCGTAACGGTTCCAAAGTCACATGCCCTGGAGGCGGGTCAAATACTTATGGACACGGATGCGCACAGATTCAGCGAGCTTGCCGGTAAGGTGCAGGCAGGTGTGTTTAAGTTTGACCCTCTGGTCCGGAAACTTTGCGTTGAGATGTCGGTGCCAACGGTACACGACAATACGGCGGACCACGAGCGTCTGTATCTGGCCATACGGGACCAAATCGACGCTCCAATAATGCAAACCGGTTTTCGCATTCTGCAAGGTCTTTCGAGGCTGCTTGTTGAAGCGAATTACAAGGTTGCGGTGACAATAGGCCGGCGTGGTGGAACTACGGAAGTTATAGAGGTCGAGCCGGGCAGACGGTGTGAGACAAATTTTGCCGTGGCGATTGACCTGGGCACAACCACGGTGGTAGCCCATCTAATCAATTTGACGAACGGCAATACAATAGAGACGGAAGCTACATATAACAGCCAGATAAATTTTGGTGAAGACTATATTCGCCGAATTATTTACGCAGAAGAAAATAATGCGTTTGACGAGATGCAAAACCGTATTGTGCACGATGTAAACAATCTAATCGTGACACTGGCGACAAAACAAAGAATCGATTTGCAGGATATAACGGCGATAATATGTGCCGGCAACACCGCGATGGTGCATTTTTTGCTGAATCTGGACCCGAGGCGAATACGTAAGGAACCCTATATTGCTTCGGTCAGCTTTGTACCACCAATTCGTGCAGCAGAGGCGGGCATCCAGATCAATAAGCGAGGTTTATTATACTGCCTTCCGAGTGTGGCCGCTTATGTGGGCAGCGACATAGTAGCAGGTGTGTTAACTACGCGAATTTATACCAAGAAAAGGGTCTCACTTTTTGTTGATATCGGCACAAACGGTGAGGTAGTTCTTGGTAATCGAGACTGGCTGGTTTGCGCCTCAAGTTCAGCAGGTCCTGCATTTGAAGGAAGTGGGGTCAAACACGGTATGAGGGCGGGAGCCGGGGCCATAGAAAAACTGAGCGTTCTCGGCGACGGTTCTATCGAGTTCAAGACAATCGGTGGTATGCGTCCGTCTGGCATTTGCGGGTCAGGTCTTCTGGATACCCTTGCCGAATTGTTTATAAATGGGATTATAGACCGCTCCGGCCGGCTTAAAACCGACGAGGATGCAAGATTGACAGAAGGTGAGGATGGCTGGCAGTTCCAATTAGTCCCGTCCGGTAACGGGTGCCAGGAAATAGTAATCACCCAAGCAGACATCAACAATTTGGTTCGTTCTAAAGCAGGGATTTTTGCTGCTATTCGTGTGCTTATGGAGGCAACCCAAACAAAGCCGGAAGACATTGATGCGATTTACATTGCCGGGGGGTTCGGAAACTTCCTGAACGTTCGGCAGGCGATTACTATCGGAATGCTGCCCGATGTGCCGCTGGATAGATTGCAGTTTGTGGGAAATACATCAATCGCAGGTGCAAAAACGGTTCTGATGAGTCGAAAGGCCCTGGAAGCAGCGGAAAGAATCGCCCAAAGTATGACATATTTTGATTTGATGAGCCATCCGGGTTATATGGATGAATTTATCAGGGCAAGCTTTCTTCCACATACGGATTTATCTCTATTCCCCTCGGTAAAAAGCGTGAAGCGTGAAGCGTAAAGAGTGAAGCGAAATACGAGATGCGCTTCACGAGATACGACCCCGCTGCTTCGTTTTTGTGAAGCCCCTCGGTTTGCTTCGCAAGAAGCAGAGGGGCAAGCAAAACAGCGGGGTACGAGATACGAGAATGGCAACAACAATTGCTATAAGCGGAAAAGGCGGGTCAGGCAAAACAACCGTGGCTGCTATGATTATCAGGCTCCTGTGTGGTCAGGCGGGCAGGGGTGTCCTTGCGGTAGATGCTGACCCTAACTCTTGTCTGGGCTTGACGATGGGAGTTGAACCTGTGGGCATTATCGCGGAGGTTCGGGAAAAAGCTCTTGAGAGGCCGGCCAGTAATACCGGTCTCGACCGGGTGCGCTCACTTGAATACGATATCCAGCAGGCAATTACCGAAGGGGCGGGGTTTGATTTGCTTACTATGGGTCGGCCGGAAGGGCCAGGCTGTTACTGTGCGGTAAATAACCTTTTGCGAAAGTTTCTGGACGAACTAAACTCGGCCTACGAGTATGTGGTTATGGATAACGAAGCGGGAATGGAGCATCTGTCACGCAGAACCACCAATAACGTTGAGCTGCTGTGTATCGTAGCGGAGGCAACTGCTCTGGGGGTTACCTGCGCCCAAAGGATTTATGAGCTTGCCAAAGAATTGCCAATATCTGTAAAAGAGATTGGTGTTATATACAACAGGGTCCAGAATTGTCAATTGCCGATTAATTGTCAATTAGAAAGTTTTGGTTGCGTACCCTACGACCAGGCCGTCTTCGATGCTTCAATGCAGGGTAAGACGGTCTTCGACCTCGAAGAGAATAGTCCGTCACTTCTGGCGGTACGGAAAATACTCGAACATAAAATAAACCTTAAATACTTGAAGCGTGAAGTGTGAAACGAGATACGAGAAGATTGGAGGATTTCAGATGCCAATTCCTGAGATGGGAGAGAGTTTTACCGGCTCGGTAAACCGGGTTACGATTGGGGCAACCAAAGATAGCGGCGGCACTCGAAGCTCAACGGTAACGGTGGGCGGGGCACGTAACGTGGTCTACGGCGGCTCTGTGGAAGATATGGGCGAGAAAGCGGTTGTCGCTATGGATGTTCTTGACAGCAAGCCGGAAGATTGGCCTGAGCCGCTGGCCGAAGCCTATAAAGAGGTGTTGGACAGTCCAGGCGACTGGGCCAAGAAGTGTGTGGAGGAATTCGGGGCCGATTTAATCTGTCTGAAGTTCGATGGTATTCACCCCGACAAGGCAGACAAAGATGCCTCTCATGCCGTCAAGGTTACCGAAGAGGTGTTAAAGGCGGTCGGCGTTCCACTTGTGCTGTGGGGTTGCGGAAACGACGAAAAAGATAACCAGGTTATGCCGAAAGTAAGTGAGGTGGCCAAGGGAGAAAACTGTCTGATAGGCACTGTTAAAGAGGACAATTACAAGGCTCTGACGGCTATTACACTTGCTGACGGGCATAATCTTATCACCCACGCACCTCTGGATATCAATATTGCCAAACAGGTTAATATTCTGGTTTCTGATATGGGCTTTCCGCTGGAACGAATAGTAACGTTTCAGGCCACTGGAGCATTGGGATACGGAATAGAGTATGTCTATTCGATTCAGGAGCGCCAGCGTCTTGCTGCCCTTGGGGGCGATAAAATGATGGCAATGCCGGTCATCTGTGATGCCGGTTATGAGTCGTGGCGAGCAAAAGAAGCGAAGCTTTCGGAGGCCCCCGGCTGGGGAGCTGCCAGCGACCGCGGGCCGATGTGGGAATCTACTACCGCCATCTGTCTGCTGCAGACGGGAGTTGATATAGTTCGGATGCGTCATCCGAGAGCGGCGGCAACCGTCCAGAATTTTATCAACCAAATATGGGGTTCCAGTAATACGGGGACCCAATAGAAGCTAAAAATCCTTGTATCAGAAGGAGGCAGTTATGATACTTATTTCAGAACGAATTAACGGAATGTTCAAAGACGTTAAGCAAGCCATTGAAGAGAAAAACAAGCAAATCATTCAGGACTTAGCCAAAAAGCAAACGGAGGCAGGTGCGACATATCTGGACGTAAATGTGGGTACCGCCGCAGCAGACCAGGAAGGGACAATGCAATGGCTGGTTGAGAGCATCCAGGAAAGCTGCACAACGGCCTTATGCCTGGATTCGCAAAAACCCGATGTTATCGCGGCAGGGTTAAAAGTTATCAATGCTGAGAATGGGGTTATGCTGAATTCAGCGCCGTTGAATAAGAAAACCGATGAAGAAATACTGGACAAATACATAGCAATGGCAGAGCAGGCAGGGCCAAAAGCAAGCATTATCGCCCTTACTATGGACAAAAACGGCGTACCTCAGGATATTGATACCCGTGTGGCGATAGCAGCGGAAATCGTACAAAAAGTGATGGAAAAGGGTTTTGGCACGCAACGGTTATTTATCGATCCTATTGTTCTGCCGGTCAAAGTACCAAACGCCCAGGTTCAAGCCGGCAATATCCTTGCCGCAATAGACCAGATAAGATACCTGGCTGACCCTACACCGCATATTACCGTAGGTTTGTCAAATGTTTCTCAAGGCGCAACCGAAAGAAGCTTGATAAATCGCATATTCTTAGCTATTGCCATTTCACACGGTCTGGACTCGGCAATTGCCGATGTGCTCGACGAAAAACTGATGAATGTACTGGCTACGGCTGAGATGTTAATGAACAAACAGATATATTCAGACTCCTTTCTAAAGGCCTACACCATGGCAAGCAAAGCCTAAAGCTCAGGTACAATCGAGGTTACAAATGCCCGCAAAAAGACTAAGTAGTTATAACCTGTTTTAGTGGGTTTCGAAAATAATAAGGGAAGCCCGAAAATAATTTCTGGAAATGAGGAACGATTTATGAAACTTGATGCAACAAAAATGAAGGATTGGCAGATTGCCGAAGCTGCCGAGGAAAACATGAAGTCTGTTAGCCAGTTGGCCGACGAGATGGGACTTAAAGAAGATGAGCTGTTACCTATGGGACTTCAGCTGAGTAAGGTCGATTATATGAAGGTTCTTAATCGGCTCAAAGACGCGCCAATCGCAAAATATATCGATGTTACGGCTATTACGCCGACCCCTTTGGGTGAGGGAAAGACCACCACAGCTATCGGGCTGATTGAAGGCCTGGGCAAGCTTAACAAACGGGTTGTAGGTGCAATCCGCCAGCCGAGCGGCGGGCCTACCTTCAATATTAAAGGTTCAGCTGCCGGTGGTGGTTTGGCTCAGTGTATCCCACTGACCCCATTCTCGATTCGGCTGACCGGCGATATTGACTCTATTACAAACGCTCATAACCTGGCAATGGTGGCTCTCACTTCTCGCATGCAGCATGAAAGAAACTACGATGACGCCCGCCTGGCAAAAAGCAATATCCACAAGCGGGTTGATGTCGACCCTCAAAGAATTCAAATGAAATGGGTTATGGATTTTTGTGCCCAGAGTTTACGGAATATCACCATTGGTAAAGGCGGCAAAATGGACGGCTACGAGATGGAATCCGGTTTTGCCATTACCGTTTCCAGCGAAGTTATGGCTATTCTGGCGGTCGCCAAAGACTTGAAAGATATGCGTGAGAGGATGGCTAAAATAGTCGTGGCATACGATAAAAAAGGGAACGAAGTTACTACTGCCGACCTCGAAGTGGACGGTGCAATGACCGCCTGGATGGTCGAGGCTCTTAACCCAAATCTGCTGCAAACCATTGAGGGTCAGCCCGTATTCGTGCACGCCGGGCCCTTTGCCAATATCGCCATCGGACAAAGCTCCATTATAGCTGATGAAGTTGGAACCAAGCTCAGTGATTATCATGTTACCGAAAGTGGTTTCGGTGCTGATATTGGGTTTGAAAAATTCTGGAATCTGAAATGCCGCATATCCGGGCTAATTCCAAACGCTATTGTCATCGTCGCAACTATCCGCGCCCTGAAAATGCACGGCGGAGGCCCTGCCGTAAAACCGGGAGTGCCACTGGCGGAAGAATATACAAAGGAAAATCTCGAATTAGTGGAGAAGGGCTGTGAGAACCTTATAGCCCACATTGAAACTGTCAAGAAAAGCGGCGTCCGTCCGGTGGTCTGTATCAACAGCTTCTATACCGATACGAAAGCAGAAATTGAATTAGTGCGAAAGATAGCTGAGCAAAATGGAGCACTGGCGGCGGTTTCACAACACTGGCTCAAAGGCGGTGAAGGTGCAATCGAATTGGCTGAAGCGGTAATGGAGGCCTGTAAAGAAGAAAATAGTTTCAAGTTCCTCTATGAGCTTGAGACACCTTTGAGAAAGCGAATTGAATTGATTGCCAAAGAGGTCTATGGCGCCAATGGTGTAACATATAGCGACGAAGCTTTGGAAAAAGCAAAGGCTATGGAGGCCGACCCCGTTTCGAAGACGTTGGGGACCTGTATGGTCAAGACGCATTTGAGCCTCTCGCACGACCCGGACTTAAAAGGTCGTCCGAAAGACTGGGAGCTTCCAATTAGGGACATTCTTGTTTATAAAGGCGCCGGCTTTATCGTTCCGGTCTCCGGTGCGATTAAGCTGATGCCCGGTACCGCTTCCAATCCTGCGTTCCGTCGTATTGACGTAGACGTGAACACAGGAAAAGTGCAGGGCCTTTTCTAAAATTAATTACTGGTAATTGAAGCGAAAAAAAATTAACTTCAGAGGCGGTAAAGAAAAATTGCGGATTTTTCTGTAAGCTTCGAAAACTCTGCAGTGAAAGAAATGGAGTAGAAAACAAATGACAGCACAAATTATCGATGGTAAGCAGGTGGCCGCGGATATGCGGGCGGAACTAAAAGCTGAAGTTAGCAAGCTCAAAGAGGAAGGTATTGTGCCGGGACTGGGGGTTGTCTTGGTCGGTGATGACCCCGCCTCAAAGTCCTATGTCAAGACGAAAGAGCGTACGTGCGAGGAGATAGGGATTTATTCCGATGACAATCGTTTGCCTGCAGATACCTCGCAGGAGGATTTGATAGCCCTGATAAAAAAAATGAATGCGGACCCGAAAATCAACGGCATTTTAGTGCAGCTGCCTTTACCCAAAGGCCTTAATGAGTCCGAGGTCCTTTTAGCGATTGACCCGGAGAAGGATGTGGACGGGTTTCACCCGACCAACGTGGGCAAGATGGTGGTAGGTGAGAAGACATTTCTGCCTTGTACGCCGCACGGGGTTATTGAACTGTTGATTCGCAGCGGTGTAACCATCGAAGGAGCTAACGTGGTAATTGTGGGGCGAAGCAATATCGTGGGCAAGCCGCTGGCAAATATGCTTATGCAAAAAAACGCCACCGGAAACGCTACCGTTACGGTCTGTCATACTCGCACCAGGGACCTTGAACATCACACAAGAGGAGCGGATATTGTCATAGCCGCTGCGGGCAGGCCGAACACAATTACCGCAGAAATGATAAAAGAAGGAGCGGTAGTGATTGATGTCGGTGTCAACCGTGTCGAGGATGCCACGAAGAAGAAAGGCTATCGGCTTGTAGGTGATGTGGATTTTGAAGCGGTAAAGGAAAAGGCAAGTTTCATCACACCTGTCCCCGGCGGCGTCGGGCCGATGACGATAACAATGCTGCTTTACAACACCGTCGAAGCCGCGAAAAGAAGTGCTGCTCGAAAGACAAAGTAACCCTGACCGGTTGCCGCCCCCCTGCTTTCTTGCGGCGAAAGCAAGAAGGGGGGCTTGCATTAGAGAGGAAAAAGTAAATGTCAAAATTCAAAGAGACCTTGACAGGAGGCAAATTTGTTGTAACAAGTGAGATTGGGCCGCCCAAAGGAGTGAAAATTGAAAAATACATTGACGAAGCAGAATCCTTAAAAGAAAGAGTAACTGCCTTCAATGTTACCGACCTTCAAAGTGCGGTGATGAGATTCGGTTCGCTTGCCACCTGTCGGCTCCTAATCGAGCGGGGTATGGAGCCGATATTACAGATGACCTGTCGAGACCGCAATCGACTGGCGCTGCAATCTGACCTTTTAAGCGCTTATGGGCTGGGAATTGAGAATGTCTTGTGTTTAACCGGCGACCATCAGAGTTTGGGTGACCATCCGCAGGCCAAGGGTGTATTTGATTTAGACTCAGTCCAACTGCTGGCAGCTGCGACCAAGCTTCAAGAAGGTAAAGACCTTGCAGAAAATGAGTTGGAAGGACGTCCTGAATTTTTCCTGGGAGCAGTGGTTACCCCCCAGGCAGAACCTCTGGAGCTTCAGATTATCAAGATGAAGAAGAAAATCGAGGCTGGAGCGCAGTTCTTCCAAACTCAGGCCGTCTATGATACGGAAAAATTCAAGGAATTTATGAAGCAGGTTTCGCATTTTAATGTGCCGGTTATGGCAGGGCTGGTAATCTTAAAATCTGTCGGGATGGCTCGATATATGAACGCCAATGTCGCCGGAGTCAACGTACCGGAAGAGCTGATTGAAGAGCTGAAAAAAGATAAGGAGAAGGCAAAATCCGGGCAGACCGGAGTAGAAATTGCCATACGAACTATCAACGAAATTAAAGACCATTGCCAGGGTGTCCACCTGATGGCGTTAGGCTGGGAAGATAAGCTGCCGGCGATTCTTGATGGAGCCGGCCTGTAAGAGTTTAGAAAAGCAAAAAAGATGATTGCACAGATTCGAAAATCCGTAGAAGAAATTCTCGAATATTCAGAAGGTTGCACTACAGTTTCTCACACAACTGGTGAACCTGAAGGGAAAAAAGTTTTAGCGGCTGTTATTCCAACGCCAATATCGATATCGTAATCCGGAAGAAGCTTGTCCCGGGTTTAGAATATTATGAGGAGTAAAATGCAGGAGAAAGAAATGGCTACCAAGGAATTTCCTGTGGTTTGGTTGCAGGGAGCAGGCTGTACGGGCTGCTCGGTATCTGTTTTGAATGCGGTAAGTCCGAGGATACAGAACCTTTTGCTCGATGAGCTTGTACCCGGCCAGCGGCTTAATTTAATATTCCACGCAACAATAATGGCCGGCCAGGGTGAGCCTGTAATCGAGGTTCTAAAGGATACCGAAAAGCATAGAAAAGGCGGCTATATACTTGTTGTGGAAGGCGCTATTCCCACCGCCGAGGGCGGTCTCTACGGCAGTATCGGCGAGAGAGACGGCAGGGACCTGACTATTCAACAAAGTGTTGAAGAACTTGGCAAAAATGCGATGCTGACGATTGCTCTGGGAACCTGTGCCGCTTACGGCGGAATTCCTGCAGCGAAACCAAATCCTACAGTCTGCAAGGGCGTGAAGACGGTCTTTAATGAAAAGGGAATTGAGACAGCGGTTGTCAATATACCCGGCTGCCCGGTACATCCGGACTGGTTTGTAGGCACGATATCGGTGATATTGTTCTCGGGCGTGGAGGCCCTCGAGCTGGACCAGTTGGCCAGGCCGAGACTCTTCTTCGGGCAGCTGATTCACGAAAACTGCCCCAGACGTGCAGACTTCGATAAGGGTAAATTCGCCGAGAAGTTAGGCGATGCGGGCTGCCTTTACCAGTTAGGATGTAAGGGCCATTACAGCTATGCTGATTGCCCCTTGAGACAGTGGAATAACGGCGTGAGCTGGTGCGTGAAGGCAGGCTCACCCTGTCTTGGGTGTGTTGAGCCGGAATTCCCGGACGGCACGTCGCCGATTTATGAGAAAATCAGTTTCGAGGACCTAATATGATCGAGAAAATAAAAATTGACCCGATAACAAGGATAGAAGGTCATATGGCCATTGAAGCGGTAATAGACGATGGTGTGGTGAAAGAGGCTAAAAGTGCCGGGACACTTTTTCGAGGTTTCGAGATAATCCTGAAGGGCAGGGACCCTCGCGATGCGAATCGTCTGACCCAGCGGATATGCGGGGTCTGTCCGACCGCTCACGCAACGGCATCGGCGATGTGCCTTGACGAGGCATTCGGTTTAACGAATAAAATCCCGGATAACGGTAAGCTCATCCGCAGTCTTATACTCGGCTCAAACTTTCTGCAGTCCCATATTCTGCATTTCTATCATCTCGCGGCTCTGGACTACGTGGATGCGGTCAAGGTGGTTGGTGACCTGGCGCCTTTTGTGCCGCGTTACGAAGGTGATTATCGAATATCCGGCAAGGCAAATGCTGAACTGGTAAATCATTATCTAAAGGCGCTGGATATCAGGCGCAAATGTCAGGAGATGCTATCGATTTTCGGCGGTAAGATGCCGCATAATGTGGGTATTGTTCCCGGTGGAGTTACCGAAAAACCCACCGAAGATAAGATAACAAATTTCCTGTGGCGGCTGTATGAAATACGCGACTTTATTGATAACGCCTACATTCCGGATGTATTAACTGTGGCTAAAAGCTATGATGATTACTTTGGCATCGGCAAAGGCTGCAGAAGACTTCTTTCCTACGGCGGCTTTGATTTGCCCCCGCGTCTTCTTGGCGAAGACAAGAGCGGGGGCAAGTTATTCAAGAGCGGAGTTGTTTCCGCGGATTTGCAACCTGAGCCGTTCGCCAAGGAGAATATCACCGAGGACGTAAAGCATTCCTGGTATGCGGATTCCAGTTCAGGGAAAACCCCTGGCCAAGGCGAGACAAAGCCGGATGTCAAGAAGAAGGGAGCCTATTCGTTTATCAAGTCTCCAAGGTATAAAGGTGAGGTTTGCGAAGTTGGGCCTTTGGCACGAATGGTAAGCAATTACGTACAGGCTGATGTAAAGACTAAAGAGGTGGTTGATTCGCTCCTTGGCGAATTCGGCGCCGGCGTTGATGCCCTGTACTCGGTGCTGGGGCGACACGCGGCGAGGGCCTTGGAGGCCAAACTCGTTGCCGATGCCATGGTCGATTGGCTGCAGCAGCTGAAGCCTGGTGAGCCGACCATCGTCGAGAGCCAGATTCCCGAGAATGGTGAAGGTGCGGGTTTAACCGAAGCTCCCCGAGGTTCGGTGGGACACTGGATAGCCATCAGTGACAAGAAAATTGACCGGTATCAGGTTGTTACGCCTACGGCTTGGAATGCTTCACCGAAAGACGATAAAGGCCAGCCCGGAGCAGTAGAGCAGGCGATAATCGGAACCAAAGTGAAGGACAAAAACAATCCCTTTGAACTGGTCCGAATTGTTCGGGCGTTTGACCCCTGTCTGGCCTGCTCGGTTCATTTACTGGACGCCAGGGGAGGCAGGTTAGGAGTATTCAGAGTTGTTTGATATGTCGGTAAAGACAAGTACCAGTCCGGTGGTTGGCGAGGCGAATAATTGTGGGAAAAGCGGCCGGGTTTTAGTTCTTGGTCTGGGTAATATCCTGCTCAAGGACGAAGGGGTTGGTGTACACGTAGCTGAAGAATTGCAGAAACAGGACCTGCCCGGCAACGTAGAAGTTATCGATGGCGGAACTGCGGGAATGGATATCCTGCTGTTACAGGAGGACTCATATAAACTCGTGGTCGTCGATGCGGTGCAGGCCGGCAAAAAGCCCGGCACTATTTATAAAGCTCGACTAAAGGCTGAGGAAAAAGACAGGCTAAGGGAGGTTTTCAGCCAGCAGAAGTGGTCGAAAATAAGTTTACATCAAGTTGGTTTACTTGATGCTCTGAGTGTCGCCGAAAAGATGAACCGTGCGCCTGATGAAATTGTAATCATCGGGGTTGAACCTGGAGAAGTGGGTTGGGGCCTGGAATTAACCGAGCCGGTCGAGCAAAGATGCCCGGAAGTTATCAGGAAAGTATTAGAGGAAATCAAAGATGATATTCACAGAGAATAAGCCGATAGATGAAATCCTCGAATCAGTTAAAGAGGAAAAGAACATATTCCTGCTGGCCTGTAATGGTTGTGCCGAAGTCTGTGAAACCGGCGGCGAAAAGGCACTTTCAGTAATGAAAGCCGAGCTGGAAAAAGCCGGCAAGAACATAACAGGGACGAGCCTGGTGGATTTGCTCTGCAATAAAGTCCTGGCGGCAACGAGGCTCGCGCAAGAGCGTGACAAGCTCAAACAGGCCGATTCCATCCTGGTACTCACCTGCGGAATCGGTGTCCAGGCGGTCTCCAAGACAGTGGATAAGGTTGTACACCCCGCAGCAAATACGGTTTCGTTGGGCGGATTGCAGGGCCTTTGGCCGTCAGATGAACGCTGCGAGGCATGCGGCGACTGCGCTCTGGATTATACCGGGGGCATCTGTCCGGTTACCTGCTGTGCGAAGGGGCTGCTTAATGGTCCCTGCGGCGGTGCTCAGGATGGAAAGTGTGAAATTGACCGGGAAAAAGATTGCGGCTGGGTTAAAATTTATGAGCGCCTGGAGAAAGTCGGGCGATTGGAAAACCTAAAGAAATTCTACAAGCCCAGAGACTACAGCAAGATGTTGCCCTGCGAAGATTTGCGGAAGACATCGTTTTACGACTTAGAACGGTAAAGAGCTGTGAAGTATCTGATGTGTCCCGAGCCCCCGTTTCTGCTTTCGCAGAAAGCACGGGGGGGGGCAAATTGGGAGTGGTTTGCGGGGGCATTTTGTGAGTTCGGGTTCCCGTTTTGCAATTTATCGCAAAATGGGGCCTTGACAAACGCAAAAAGAGGTGCGTTTGGTGCCTCTGCAATACGCCGCAAATCGTCAGATTCGCTTCTAACAGGCAGCGTTAACGGGTAATAAGATATGCACAGTAATCAGGACAAGAGATTAATCCGTCAGCTGGGTGGTATTGATGTATTTTGTATTGCCTCTGGTGCAATGATTAGTTCCGGTCTGTTTATCCTTCCCGGACTGATTTATGCCAAGGTTGGCCCGGCGGTGATATTGGCCTATATTCTGGCGGGTATACTAGTTTTACCGGTGCTGCTTTCTAAGGTTGAGTTAGCCACAGCTATGCCTAAAGCCGGCGGCGATTACTTCTTTATTGAGCGCAGCATGGGCTCGGTAGCCGGAACAATAGGCGGGCTGGCCAGCTGGTTTTCGCTAAGTCTTAAAAGTGCATTTTCATTGGTTGGTATCGGCGTATTTGCAACATTGGTCAATCCAAATGTCACCGACTGGCAGATTAAGCTCATTGCCATCGGATTCTGTGTGTTTTTTACAATTCTCAATTTGACAAGTGTCAAGCTCACAGGTAGGGTTCAGATTTTTCTTGTCCTGCTGCTTTTAAGTTTAACATGTCTGTATATTCTTCGTGGGGCGGTATCACTCAACGTTCAAAGGTATACGCCGTTTATGGCGTCTGACAGACATGCACTATTTGCCGCAGCGGGTATGGTATTTATATCATTTGGTGGATTGACGAAGGTCGCAAGTGTTGCAGAGGAGGTCAAAAATCCCGCGAAGAATATCCCGTATGGAATGATATTAGCATTTTGTGTGGTATTAGTTCTTTATGGGTTGACCATTTTTGTAACCGTAGGTTTACTGGATGGAGAGGAGTTTGCGCATTCGCTTACACCTATATCGACCGGCGGATACAAAATCTTTGGTGCAGCCGGCAGCATAATTATGGCGGTTGCAGCAATACTCGCTTTTGTCTCCACCGCTAACGCCGGTATATTGGCCGCGTCGCGTTTTCCTATGGCGATGAGTCGCGACCAGCTTTTGCCGGAATTTTTTGCAAGGATAAACAAGCGATTCAATACGCCGGCTCTGTCCATAATATTTACCGGCATTTTTATGATAATAGTCATACTCTTGCTGAACCTTGAAAGCCTTGTAAAAGTGGCTTCTACTATGAAAATCATATTGTTTATGTTTGTGGTACTGGCATGTATTATTATGCGTGAGAGTAAAATTCTAAATTACAAACCGACATCTGTTTCGCCTTTATATCCCTGGATGCATATAGTTGGACTCATCAGTTATGGTTTTCTTTTATATATGATGGGCAATGTGGCACTTTTGACAACGGGCGGGTTCTTCCTGGCCTGCATTCTATGGCATAAGATTTACGTTCGCGGCAGGGCCAGGTCAAAGTCTGCTTTGATACACATTGTTGAGCGTGTTACTTCTAAAGAGATAGCAGGCGATTCGCTTGGTGCCGAGCTGCGCGAAATTTTGAAAGAGCGCGATAAGATAATTGAAGACAGGTTTGATGAGTTGGTAAAAAGATGTGAAATAATTGATATAGGTAAACAGGTTACACTTATAGAATTTTTCACAACTGCTGCAAAGAAAATCGCTTCCCGATTAAACATCGATGCCCGGCAATTGCTTGATTCTTTTATCGCACGTGAAAAGGAGACTACAACAGTAATACGACCTGGACTGGCGATTCCCCATATAACTATTGAGGGCGAACATAAATTCGAGCTGGTTATAGCAAGATGTGAGGCTGGTATTAATTTCATAGAAACTCAGCCACCTGTTTATGCTGTGTTCATATTAGTTGGCTCACGCGACGAAAGGAACTTCCACCTGCGCGCACTATCAGCGATCGCACAGATTGCACAGGGTGTAAATTTCGATAAGGACTGGCTGCGTGCTAAAAACATTGAGGAGTTGCGTGATATTATACTTCTCGCAGAAAGGCGTCGTGAAAAAAGGGACTGAGAATTGAAATAAAAAATTGATAAATGTTGGGGCACCTGTCGTGCTGAACGTTAAATGCGAGATGTCGGCTGAGTAGAACTAACAAACTTGAGTGCCGGGGGATTGAACCATACATGAGAAAAGTTACTTTTCTTGGCGCTGTTGTAATTGCGCAGATATTGGCCGTGGGATGTGGGTTACAGCGGCGGTCGGCAGAACCGCTACCGCTGGTCTGTGCACATGCGCACAACGACTATAAACATACACGGCCGCTGTACGATGCGCTGAATCGAGGCTTTTGCAGTGTGGAAGCTGATATTCACTTGATTGATGGTGAACTGCTGGTGGCTCATGACCGGGAAGAGATTCGGCCTGGTCGAACATTACAGACGATGTACCTGAGGCCTTTGCGGGAGCTGGTTCGGAAAAATGGTGGGCGTGTTTACCGTAACGGTCCCGAGTTTACGCTGCTTGTCGATGTTAAATCAAAAGCAGAGAAAACTTACGCGGTACTGCACAAGGTTCTCAAGCGGTATGAGGAGATGCTTACCGTTGTTCGTGCCGGCAGGGAGGAACCTGGTGCGGTCCGGGTTATTATCAGCGGTAACCGTGCGCCTCAGATGATGGAGCGAAAAGTGATTCGTTACGCCGGACTGGACGGCCGGCTGAACGACCTGGATTCGGATAAGCCGGCCCATTTGATGCCGTGGATAAGTGACAATGTGGGACAGATATCGAAATGGAAAGGAGTCGGCCCTTTGCCGGAAGCCGACAGGCAGAAGATAAGCAAGATTGTCAAGCGGGCACACCAGAAGGGACGTAAGGTCCGGCTGTGGGGTACACCCGAACTGCCGGCAGTCTGGCAGGCTCTACAGCAGTGCGGGGTCGACATAATTGGCGCCGATGACATAGGCGCTCTGGAGCAGTTTCTTCGGGAGAATCGAGGGTGCAGACCTCAATAAACAGAGAAGCGTGACCTGTAAGTCTCGGCTCGGTTCTGACAGAGAAGAAAACTGCAGCCGGTACTGCTACAGAAGCCCCTCGAGAAACTCAATGTTCTGAGAGTAAGCTTTCTCTTTTGAGGGCCTCATCAAGCACTCGGCTGAAATGAATCCATCGTATTGGATTTTTAGCAGTGCTGATAATATTTCTTTGAAATCCAGGTGACCGTTCCCTGGGACCCACCTGTTGCTGTCTGCAACATGGACATGTTTGATGAAAGGTCCCGCGGCCAGAATACTCTCAGCCATATTCCTTTCTTCAATGTTCATATGGAAGGTATCAATCAGAAGCCACAGGTTGTCCGAGGCTGTCTCTTTTATAAAAGTTATGGCCTGCTCAATTGTATTTACAAGATTGGTCTCGTATCGATTTAACGGCTCGATAAAGATGTTGACATCAGGAAAACCCGATGCGTGTTCACAACACTCTTTCAACGCTTCAAGGCATTGCTCTCTGCCCTGCTCGATGTCATCGGGCCTTCCGCGAATGAGGCCTATGATTACATTAGACTGCAATTTGGCTGCAAGCTCGATGTGCTGTTTGATTCTTTCTATCGCCCTGGCCCTGACTTTAGGGTCGCCGTCGGTAAAGCTCAGGTTATCATCGCAAAAGGCCTGGCCGGTTCCGATTGCAGGTACAACAAGCCCATGGCTACGAAGCAGTTTCTTGAGACTTTCGACGGATACGGCAGAGGGGTCTCTGATTCCCAGCTCCACGCCATTGTATCCGAGTGAAGAAAGCTCACCAAAAACCGCTTCTATATTCTTATCCTTTGAAATGTACTCAAAGGATGTTTCGGACAAAGAGACAACAAAGGACCATTTCATCTCGGGCACACTTTCATATTGTATACTTCTCAGAAACCTAACCTTGGCAGCGAATAAACTGTTTTCCAGCCCGGACTCTGCGGCTCTCTAAGATACGGTTCCATATCTTCTTTTGTACGCAGAGTGATTTCCTCGACCGGCGGGACTTCTCCAGGAGGGAAAGCCTCCAGGATTTGGTCATTTATTAAAGTTAAGTACTTTAGAATTGCCGAAATGGGGAATTTGGCTTTTTCCGGGTCGCCAAGTTTGGGAGCACCGACCACACCTTCCGGGACGGCACTTAATTCAATCGGAGAATGTCCCTGTCCTTCGGACCAGGTCATCGGCCTCTGGTAAGGGTCTACGGATTTATCGAAATGGCCGTCGGGTAGATAGCCCTTGACCTTGGTGGCCTCGGCGGCATAATCCATATCAACAGCGTCTTCGCCCATTAACAAACGGATGACCGATGTTTCCGCTTCATCGGCATGAATAAAATCTGTATCAAATTTGCCTCCTTGGCCCTTTGTGCGGAAGAATTCCCTTACGGCTCGATGCCAATCCATGGTCCAAAAGATGCCAGGCAGATTGTACCTCTTTTGAAATTCCTGGATAACCGATTCCAGCATCCACTGCTGACCGTGGTTATTGACGATAATCTGCTTTCGAAAGCCGTCGTTCCACAATGCGAGCATAACGTTCATTAAAATACCGTGAACAACACTTTCTTCGAGCATATATGTACCGGGCATCCCAACATGATGATGGGGATGGCCGCCGTAATTGAGCGGTGAATAAACAAGATTAACAGGCTTGCCCTGCTTTAGTGTGTATCGCCTTACCCCTTCGCAAATCTGTGTAACCATGAACGTATCCAGACCGGTTATGGTATGGAGGCCGTGATTTTCGGTAGTGCCCACCGGGATTAAAACAATGTCATTTTTCTTGCGGTTTTCAATTACTTTGTGGCGAATCGTATTCTGGATGTAGGTTCCAGGCTTAACCAATTCAGATGGTGACGGAATGCCGTATTCTTCTAAAATTTTATCTATCTCTTCGTCGGAAGATTCCCAGATTTGTTTTTTAAGCCGGCCGACCGGCGTGTCTTCAAATCGGATATCAGGACGATTTGATTCCAACCATTTTGATTCACTCATGATTTTCTGCCTCCTTCTAAGACCAGCACTTAAAACTTAAAATGGTCAAGTCCAAAAAATTTCTCAAGCAATGCGTCTCCGCCCGGTTGTTGAATAAGCTGCTTCCTTATTTGCGGGTTCAGCTTTTGAGGCTTCCGCCGCCGTAGAGAGGATAACTCCTTAGCTTTCGGGAAAGACAGTTACTTTGCATTCGGCCCGATTCGTCTGCAGCATCCTGAGGTTTTCTTCAACATCGTCAAAACCAATGGCCTTGGTCATCATTGGGGTCATGTCCATCCCTGACGCCATGGCAGAGATTACCCTCGGGAAGGTACCATGACCGGAATGTCCCTGTGAACCGACGACTCTCGCCCGTCGAACCTGAAGAACCTCTCCGGTCAAGGGTATCTTTTTGTCCGCCCGTGCCACAATAACCACCGTGGTATTGATAGTTCTTCCATCCCAGATGATTCTTTCAACGTCCTTCCAAACCACATCAGGAAGCCCGGTTGCTTCGAGGATAAGGTTTACACCCATTCCGCCGGTCAATTCCAGTGTTTTCTCTGTTACGTTTTCCTTGGAGGGGTCAATAAGATGAGTAGCCCCGAGTTTTTGGCCTAATCCCCGCCTTTCGGCGGAAGGTTCAGACAAGATAACCCTGGACGCTCCGGCCCGTCTCAAGACGGCACAGGCGGCGACGCCGATGGGGCCTCCACCCAGAATCAGCACATTATCACCGGCTCTCACCCCTCCACCTCTTTCTATCGTTGCATTATATGCGACGCTGGTCGGTTCGACCGTACTTCCTGCGATAAACACCTTCTCTTCATCATAGACATCTCTTAACCCCTCAAGGCTCCAGCAGTACTTTGCCTCTACCTTGATGTACTCGGCATAGGCTCCATCAATGCTGAACCCAATCTCCTGGAGGTTTTCGCAGTGATTGGGGAAACCATCGGCACAGGGCCTGCAGTGGCCGCACCACGCCATCTCCTCAGCACAAACGGCCTCACCTTCTTCAAACCTTTTATTGGTTCGCCGGTTGATGGCGTTCTTACCGGCCTTGGTAACCACTCCGGAGAACTCGTGGCCGAGAGTTGCCGGAAAGGCTGTCAGTCCGGGATAAAATATGTATCCCTCTTCATCAGTTTGATACATGTGGACATCGCTGCCGCAGATACCGCAGGCTTTGACTTTAACCAGTACTTCATTATCATCAACCTCGGGGAGTTTCTGTTCCTCAACTCTGATCTGAGGATTCCGCCAGACCCGGCTTCCAAGGTAAGTAAGCTTACCTTCGATATCCTTCGACCCAAGCCTGAAATCGGGTCTCGGAGCCCATTTTGCGTAAAGTCTTACCGTCTTCATGTCACCTCCTTTATTCAACGGTTACTATAACTCTCAGAGCATCTTGTGATTTCATAGTTCGAAAAACTTCGTAAGTGCTGCCAAGCTCAACATATTAAAGCTTTTAATTGTTCAGGCAACACTATTTTAGTACCTTCGACCGATTTTTAGAATCGTGATTGTGTAAAACAGAAAGCCAACAACAACCTGTTTTGAACAATAATACTTTTAGTCACAGGTACTTATCATAGGACCGCCATCCGGTACAATATTGATTCCTCTCCTGACTAATTTGATAATTGCAGACTTGTAATCTGCGGCATGTCAGATATACTTTACTGGCAATTGGTATTACTCAACAGCGGTGGCGGTCGAGCAGAATGTCCTGACCTGTATGGGTACCGGAAAGAAAACGCCCGGCACGACCGAGATTATCTACATTCAATAGGAGTTTAAGATACCATGACTTCAGATATATTGACTCTCGGCTTAATCGGCGCGGGAAGGATTGGTCGCCTGCATGCCCAACATCTTAGCTATCGTATACCGCAGGCGAACTTGATGATGGTAAGCGATATCGTCGAAGCAGCCGCACACCGGTGCGCGGAACAGTGCCGAATCGCTCAGGAAAGTTCCGATTACAAGGACATCCTCAATCACCCTGACATTGAGGCCATTGTAATCTGCTCCTCGACGGATACCCATGCACAAATCATCAAGGAGGCTGCAGCCGCTGGCAAGCATATCTTCTGCGAAAAACCTATTGACCACGACCTGGGCAAAATTGACCAGGCATTAGCTGCTGTTGAGAAAGCCGGAGTACTTCTTCAAGTGGGCTTCAATCGACGCTTCGATGCCAACTACAGACGTGTCCGGGAGGCGGTAGCAAATGGTGAAATCGGCGAGCCGCATCTGATGCATATCATCAGCCGGGACCCAGCCCCGCCGCCGATTGAATACATTAAGGTCTCTGGCGGCATTTTTCTGGATATGACCATCCATGACTTCGACATGGCACGCTACCTTATAGGTAGTGAGGTTGAAGAAATCTACGCCGCCGGTGCCGTTCGAATTGACCAGGCAATCGGTGAAGCGGGCGACCTGGACACCGTCTTGACCACGTTGAAATTCGTCAACGGCGTTATAGCCACTATTGATAACAGCCGACAGGCGGTCTATGGCTACGACCAGCGAGTGGAGGTGTTCGGCAGTATGGGAAGCATCAGTACAGGGAATAACTTTCCAAACACCGCTACTGTCCAGGGAAAGGATACAATTTACCGCGACCAGCCTTTGAACTTCTTCATTGAACGTTATATCGACAGCTATCTTGAAGAGATGACTCAATTTGTGGACGCTGTGCTCTGTGGCACGCCTTCGCCTGTATCCGGCATTGATGGCCGTATTCCGGTAGTAATGGGGCTGGCTGCGAAAAAATCCTACGAGGAAAACCGCCCGGTACGTCTTGCTGAAGTCGAATAATCCAAAGCACAAAAATCGGTCATGTCAATAGTAAGAAGGTTTTTGTCACCCTGAGCGAAGCCAAAGGGGCAGGAATCCAAATTTTTAGCCATTCCTTGTTCGACATTCGATATTCAACCGCCTTCTACCCTTGTGCCTTGTGCCCTTATGCTCTTACGACTTATGACTTGTGCTCTTATGCCTTGTGCTCTTACGACTTATGACTTGTGCACTAATTTGCTTTGGCGGGAATTGTGGGTTGGGGTATATCAGGAAAGCGCCGTTTGCAATCGCTTTAAAACGCGGTCTGGGGTACGAAGTCGGCATTGCCAGACAGTGATTACATGCCAACCCATCGCTCGAAGAGTTCTAGCTACTCGCCTATCTCGCCGTCTATTCCGCACAACCTTCTCTCGCCAATAAGCCTTGTTACTTTTTGGGAGACGCCCCCGCCCACATTTGTCATGACCGTGCCAGAAACACCCATGCACGAAGACCACTGCCCGCGAAGCCTTTATCACAAAATCGGGTTGTCCTGGAAGCGAACAGACGTTTCGCCGAAATCGAATTCCACACGCTCTCAATATCTGAGCCACCAGTTCTTCTGGTGCGGTCCGCTCCTGCTTAACGCTTGCCATAATCGCACTTCGCTTTTTCTTTGAATAAATGTCAGCCATCTTCCCAAATCTATTCAGTGTGGTTACTGATAGCAAGGAATTTATCGGTCCTGCCTACTTATGGGACGTCACTCTGTCCGCTTGACTTTTGCTACTTGCCCGAAAAAAGCAAACTTATATTGCGTTGTGCGCCGATAATGGAGAGATATGCCGTATCGCGCTCGAAAATCAAAACCAAAAGTCGTGGACCTCTTTGCGGGTGCAGGCTTGTTCAGCCATGCCTTTGCCAAGGAGGGTTTCGACCTTGTTTATGCGGTGGAATTAGATACGGCGGCCGCAACCACCTTTACGCTGAATCATCGAATCGAAGTGAACGTTGCCGATGTTCGACGCGTTGATCCGATCTCCAGCGCAGATGTCATCATCGCCGGTCCGCCCTGCCAAGGATTCTCCTCTCTCGGAAGCCGTAATCCCCAAGACCCTCGAAATCTTCTCTCTCTCGAAGTCCTTCGGTGGACTCGCACGACTCGACCCAAGGTGGTCGTCATTGAGAATGTCGTGACTTTCTTGGGTACGCCTATCTGGAAGAAACTAGAAAAGGGCTTCCGACGGCTCGGTTACACTGTTACCCGATTCGCCCTCAATGCTCACGACTTTGGCGTTCCACAACTGCGTACCCGCTCGTTTACAATCGCATCCAAACGCGGGACACCTGTCATCCGAACCACTTCCCACAAAGCAAAGCAGACTGTGCGTCAAGCTTGGCAAGCACTCCCCTCTATCCCTGATGGTAGAAATCACCATTATGCGCCGAGTCCGTCACCCCTTGCCTTGGCTCGAATGCGTATTATAGGCAAAGGCGGAGACAAGCGAGACGTTATTGAAAAAGCTCCTCAGCTTTCTGCTCCCTCTTGGAAGTATGTTTCCAAAGAGGCAACGGATGTCTGGGGACGCATGGAATGGGATAAGCCATGCAACACCCTTAGGACCTGTTTCCAGAATGCTTCCAAAGGACGGTACATCCACCCCGAACAACACCGCGTCATTTCCCTTCGAGAAGCAGCCCGTCTCCACAGTATCGAAGATGGTTGGACCTTCGCAGGCTTCCCCACTCAGATAGCCCGCCAAATAGGAAACAGCGTCCCGCCCCTATTGGGTCGCGCGGTCGCTCACGCTGTCAGTCAGTTGCTCTAATCCGACTGCTCATTTCCCCGTGATCTTCCTGCCCCTCAGGCTCTTAGCTTTCCTCCGCTCGCTTCTGTATCTCCAGCAACTCGCGGTGCGCCGCTTCAGTATCCCTCAGAACCCCCATGAAGTCGCGGACACTCCATGCTGTTTCAGGCCCCGCCTTCTTGATCCTTCCGCGCAGGGCCACCACCCCTTCTGCTCTCGAAGGTCCACTGACTTTTGACCCCACCAGATGCCCGTGTACACTAACATCTCTCTCCTGCTCACTCAGCCAATTCTCCGCCATCGTCATATAAAGCTCTAATTGCCCCAAATGTTTGATCTCTAGCCTCACATTTGGCGCCTTCAGTTCCACGATTACCAGCCTGCCCAGACTCTCATTGCCCACAAAGAAAACAAGATCTGGTCTCTTCTCGTCGTCTTCTGCCCCTTCAGGCGCGAACTCTCCGATCTTGAGTTCTCTCGCCAGCCTCTTGAAAAGAGTGCCAAGCCCTTGATCTGCCGACAAGAACTGCGCATAAGTAGGATCGATCATCCAGGGGCACCGCTCAAACATCTTCTGGATTTCCTTCTCCTTTTTGCTGTCTCCAAAGTCCACCGCCTCTACAATCTTCTGCAGGGCCTCAATCCCATTAAGTCGCCCCTTCACAAACTGGTAGAATCCGTCCAGTTCTTCAGCGTTCAGCTTTATAATCTGCTCAACCACTCTGTCCAAATCAGGCTTTCTCTCCCCGGCCAAACCTGCCAAAACCGCCAGAATTTCACCTTGCCCAAGCCCACGCATAACCTGAGGAAACTGGGTCTGATATCCGTTGTCTTCGAAACCTTGCTTGTGAAGGCTCGAAATCGCAACCGCCATCTTGTATGCCACCTTCTGCTCCTTCTTTGTGAGATCGGCTTTCTCGATTATCTCCTTAGTAAACTTATCATCCCTTACCGACTGCTCTTTTTCGATGTCACGTACCTTTTGCCTACTCAGACAAGCCTCCTTAATCGCATCACTGAGTATTTTGTACATAGGCGCAAGCAATGGCGACTCCCATCTCAGCGTCTCCCGATCTGTTGCAATGTAATCCTCAGGTTGCTCGTCGATGAAATCGGCATAGACTACTCCGTCCAGGTAATCCGTCATCCTGAACCCGTGCATATTTGTGTCCGCATCCAGAAGTGATGGTGCTGCTGTTAACCGCTTGTGCGCATACACTCTAACCCCTCTGTCTCTGGCAGTCAGCGCCGCGCGATCCTCGGTAAATCTCAGTCTGTACGAAAAAGTGAATTCGCGTCCGTCTTCAACTGCAAACTTCTCCTCAACCATCTTCTTTATGGGAAGTTTGGGCTTTGGCCAACCGTACACATGTGTGCGTGGAGTGGGCTCCACTACGTTACCGTTCAACTCTATCCTGAAGTCATCAGGCTCAATTTGTGCGAAGTGATCTGCTACCCCGTGTTTTATTGTGCCAAGTCTACTTTTCATGGGCTCATAAAGTAACCGCGACAGAATTATCCGCGTCCCCTTTCTTCGAAGCCCTCCTCCGTCTGTCAAGCGTTCATCCTCTATGAGTATTTCATTTGTATCTCTTGCCTTGATCAACTCGTTATAGTCCAGCGTAATTTTCGTTGCATGCGACTCTCCGCTTGCGCGAGAAATCACAGTGACCACCTGTGCTACCCCGAATCCTGCCAACTTGCCGAGTCCTTTTCGGCCCATAAGGATCCTTCCTTTCGAAGACCTCGTCGCCGCATTGTCCGCCCCTCGCCGCCGTCTTCCGGTAACGAGAAACTTCTCCTGTATGTCTGTCCGTGACATGCCGTGTCCTGCATCTTCGATTACAATCTGAATGTCTTCAGGTAGCGTTCGCTCCGCAAGTCGGCTAACTCCACTCCTGCCCTTCGCTGTCGATGCTTTCTCCTCCTCCCACTCCTTCTTGATGGCCATACGCGCGCGCTCTACGGCATCAATATTCAACGTCATCTTTGCATAAGGAGAATCAGCATCGTACGCATTCGCAACAAACTCCACCAACACCCGCGGCAAGCTTGTGTACAAGTTAAATCCCAGGTCTTGCACTATATGGGGCGCTACGATAAACCTCAGCGGTTTCTCTGCCATGTCCAACCTCTCATTCCTCGACAACTTGACTCACACTGTTCGTTAGTCTCGCCTCGTCACCAGCGAGCAATATCCTTCTTTCGCCATCCTGTGCCCTCAACATTATCCTCGCCCCGCCGCCCCATCGGCCGCCCCAATTCTACACCACCCCGCTCCCCAGACAACCAAAAACCCACAATTCCCATCAACACAAAGAAATCCGCACACTTTAGAGAGATTATAGGGGATAGAGTTCGGATTTCAATAGAAAAAAGGCAGCCAAAAAGGTGCTTTTTGGCCGTTTTTTTGTCCCTTTTGTGCATTTTCGTGTCTTCCTTGTCCCCGCGTCTCTTCTCCCGCCCCCTGTTTTCCTGATAACCTCCTCACTAATATCTCTTTGTCCCTTCTCTTCTCTTTTGCATTCTCGATATACTGGCCTATTACATCTACGACAATGTTTAACTCAAAAGCCCACTTTCTCTCTTACCTGTTTTGCCCAAACCCCCAATTCCCGCCAAAACTACACTCAGGCGCCGGGTTTGAAATTGGGTTTGATTGGGTTTGAATTGCATAATCGTTCATTGTTCATTGTTCGTTGTTCATTGTTATAATTCCTTGTTATTGCTAAGCTTACATCCATTCTGGCTTTTCGGAAATTGGGTTTGATTGGCTTTGAATTGGGTTTGTTTTTTATTGGTATTGTTCATAGTTATTTGTTTGTAGTTCATTGTTTTAACAGAACTTACGTTCATTTGAGCTTTTCGGAAATTGGGTTTGTTTTGCATAATTCGTTGTTGGTTGTTCATTGTTGGTTGTTCGTTGTTGGTTGTTTGTTGTTCATTGTTCATGGTTCGTTGTTCGTTGTTGGTTGTTTGTGGTTCATTGGTTAAATGGTTCATTGGTTAATTGGCGACGTGAATCTCAAATTTCAAATTGTATTGTCTCTCTACTATTGGGCGAACATGCACAAATGAGTCGAAAATATAACCCGTCTCTCGTTGCTCGTCGCTCGTAACTCGTTTGTGGAAAGTGAGTAAAAATTTTCTCAATTTTCCCGATTTTTACTCTTAGGGTGCTGCAGATTTGATTGATTTTTCCCTTGCAAATCTTACTTATATGGCGAAAATATCCAGTTGATACGCGGACGAGAAACAAGCGAGACATCTTGGATTTATGTTTCTGGATTAGGAAAGCTGTATTGCAGAAACGCTTACATGTTGAACAAAAACGCGTACATATAGAATAATGGAGATACCCATGACCATTAAGAAATATTTTCTCCTGGCCGTACTTGTTACAATGACAGTATGTACGATGTCATATGGTCAATCAATTGAGGACTTGAGCAAGACGGTAGTCTTCTTATGTCAGGAAATCTACGCATATGAATGGGTTGCAGGAGAACGACTTGAAGTATGGCACAAGAAACCTGGTACAGAGGATTTTAGACGAAAAGTCAGAAAGTCAATGGCAACTGGTTTTGTCGTCAAGCACAATAGTCGAGACTACCTTGTTACAGCAAAACACGTCGCCCTAGGTTTTCAGAAAAACAAAGCTTCTGGAGACGTTAAGAGTACACTTATAATCTTGAACCAACCAAACGGGAAAGTTTGTGAATTGAAATTTGCGGAAATCCAACGCACGAAGACTCTATCGGGAGCAAAGTGGTTCTTCCATCCCATTGCTGACATAGCAGCACACCCGATTGGGTATCCGAAAGGTGTTACAATAGATCTATTGGCAATCAAATCATCAGACTGTCCTAAAATCGACAAAAAGATAGCTTTATTGTCTTCAGTTTATGTTTTGGGATTTCCTTTAGGCATCGGGGCTCAAAACGCTATAAGTCCGGTCGCGAAAAAAACACACGTTGCAAGTAACGTGACGTCACTTAGTGACCCCAAAATCGACCCGACTTTGAAGTGGCTATTACTTGATGAGGCTCTTGCTCAAGGTTATAGCGGTGCTCCTGTGTTTTGTATCGAAGAAATACATTCGAAAGCCAAAGTGGGTACCTGGCCATTGAAGGCAGGAGAGAAGATACATTTGATTGGCATACAAAGTCTTGCCTTAAAAGATGCAACTGGAGGTAAGCTTTCCTCGATCGTCCCTATTTCCTATCTATGGGATATTCTACAGTCACGTGATTTCTTGGAATATGAGAAAAAGTTGAAGAGTAGTGTGGTTGGTGTAAAAAAAACAAAATGACTTTACACAATTAAGATAGACTATGCTTTCAAAGAAGAATGGAATTAGCAGTGAATTATCAAGTCCTTTTGCTGTTTCAACGCTTCGTTCATGACCAGTAGGACGTGCAAGTAAACAAAAGTGGACGAACTGAGTAAGCTAAGATAAATTGGGTAAACGACCTTATTTTACTGTATCGGATGGCTACAGACGAAAGACAAGTTGAAGAACTCGTAGTCGCATTCGACGTAAAGTCACCGACAGATTCGAGCGTGGAAGCCTCGGCGCTTGGGAAAACTGTTATTGCAACAGATGCGATCCTTAGAGACCTCCATGATGAGTTCGCGCAAGACTCGGAGCTCCTTGTGAAAGCGCGACCTTTCAAGCAGGGGAGTTTCGAGATCCCAATGGATATCATCGTGGTGATTTTTGGTGGTTTGGTTAGCTTCCCGATACTTGAGAATATGCTTAAATGTCTGACTGAGTATTTTAGGCTGAAGCGGGAACTAAAAGGGCTGGCGCCGCGAATCCAGGACGGGAAGCTGATAATTGAAAACAACAAAATCGAGATTCATAAGGTTGTAGTGAATCTTCTAGATGCAACGAATAGAACCAACAAATTAGTAGCGAGCGCATTTGAGGAGATTGAGAAGGATGAAAACATTACAGCATTCAAAGTAACTCGAAAAAAAGGCATGTTAGCGAAGGTTAAGAGAGAAGATTTCAAGTACTATGGACCACCCGCGAGGGAGAAAATATTCAAAGAAGCAGAAACCACGGAAGTACTGGATGTTTTAGGGCCTATTTTTGACGAAAAGGGAAAGTGGACATTTAGACGTGAGGGTAATGTAATCCACGCAAATGTTTCAGATGAGGAATTCGTAAAGAAAACAGTAATTCAGAATGGTGAACCGTTCAGGAGTGGTGATAAGCTCCGTGTGGAGTTGCTCGTTGAGCAAGAGTACGATGAAGCCGTGGGCGCTTACGTTGATAAGAGATACACAGTCGTGAAAATCCTAAAACACATGCAGAGGGCTGAGACAGGTAAGTTGTTCTGATAAACTTACTGTTTTTACGAACACAGCTAAAATTTCCCCCGTTAGAAATCATTGTGTTTATTCTAACGGGGCAAGCATCTTAAGGCAGTATCTGTCGGTCATACCTGCAATGTAATCACATACCGTCCGCCGCAGCTCTTCTTCAACGGCCAATCGCAAATCGTAAATCGTCAATGTCTAATCCCCCCGCCCCTCTACCCTGCTACAAAGCTGCCGACCTGATAAACGACAAATGTCACCACATAAGCCAGAGCAGTCAGTCCGAAAAATTGAAACAATGCCCATCGCCAGGAATTTGTTTCCTGTTTTGTCATTAAAACCGTTACCACACACGGCGTACTAATCAGGCAGAACAACATAATGCAAAAACCTGTCAAAGGCGTGTAATTCGCCTGTAACTTTTCCCGCAAAGTCTGCGTTTTTTCGACTGCCAGAGCCGCAATTGTCCCTCATTTCCCTTCGTCCTCGAACCCCTATGATAAGGCATAACCTCAGTTGAAATACGAACTTATGACACCATTTCTGCCGTCCGTATCGGTTGTTTTCCACTTTTTCACCTCTTCCCAGCAATTCCTATTTGCTTTGTGGATTTTTTACTTGCCTGCCCGAACATAAAAACGTATATTATAATAGACTGACCAGTCAGTCAGCATTAAGAAAGGGGCTTTTAACCGAGCCTGTCCAACAAAGCAGCAATTGTAAAGGATTGCCCAAAAAGAGGTTATGAAATTGCAAATCAATGCTGACATACAAAACAAAAAGGCCGAGCTGATTCAACGGCGCAAAGATCAGATTCTCGCCGCTGCCAAGCGAATTTTTGCTCAAAATGGCTTTCGCCGCACAAAAATCGACCAAATCGCAGAAGGCTTAAGTATAGGCAAGGGAACAATTTACAGATACTTCGAGGATAAAAAATCGCTGTTTTTAGCCGTTTTTGAGCAGGGTATGAACCAGCTCCGCAAATCTTTCCGAGCCAACGTCGAGCCGATTCAGGACCCGCGGCGTAAAATTGCAGCCGCCGTGAGAACGTATTTCCAGTTTTTTGAGAATGACACCGAACTTATAGAAATTCTGATGCAGGTCCGCAGCGAGTTCAAGGACGATTACAGACGTGTTTTCGTGGCACTTTACAGCGATTACATCGTAAAGATTGAAGAAAACCTGCGTAAGGGCGTGAAAACTGGGGTTTTTCGACAAATGAATGTCGAAAAAACAGCTGAAGCAATCAGCGCAACGCTGCAGGGCGTGTTACAAAGTTTCTATGTTAGAGAGCTTGGCCCGGAAATAAAAACGGTCCCAGGTGTAGAAAAAGAGGCTCTTACAGATTCCGATTTCATAAAGGCTGACGAGGTACAGCTCGGCTCGGGACAGCAGAGAGAATTGCTGACCGACAGAACTGAGGCGGTGACGGCGTTGCTGTTAGAGGGTTTATTAAAAAGGGACAGCGAAGACAGTGCTTAACGAGAGCAGGATATGAATATGATGAGACAAAGAGTTATTCTGTTTACCTTTGGTATGACGGCAACATTAATACTGCTCGGCTGTGTGAGCAGTGAGCAATTTTACCAAGAGGTTGGTTTGTCCAGAGATGCTGCGTACCGGCAGTGGAAGAGCCGTAGAGAGATCCAAAAAGAATCTCAAATATGGATAAGCGGCAGGTTAAGTATGGAAGATTGCTTAAAGCTAACTCTTGTAAATAATAAGGCATTGCAGCGTGTTGTTCAGGAAAAGGAGATTGCCCGGGGCGAACGGCTGAAATCGTATTCGGCGATTTTGCCCACTGTGGGTCTTTCAGGTGATTATACCCGGCTTGATGAAGTTACGTCTTTCGATGTTGGGGGACAAACTGTAACACTCGGTGATGTGGATAATTATTCGGCAGGTCTTAGAGTTAATCAGCCCTTATTCGCCGGGGGTTCTATACCGGCTAAGATAAACGCTGGTAAATTGTTTTCTCTGCTTGCCGACCAGACGGTTCGAGCTGCGGCTCAGGACGTAATTTTCTCAGCGTCTCAGGCCTATTACGACGTTTTGCTTAGCCAGCATTTGTTCAAAATTAGTGCTGATGCTGTTCGGTCGGCTCAGGCACATCTGGATAGTGTTAAACAAAGGCGGCAGGGTGGTGTTGCTTCTGATTTTGATGTTCTGCGAGCTGAGGTGGAGCTATCCAATTTCCAGGCTGAGTTGATACAGAACAGAAATGCCATCAATGTAGCAAAAGTCCAGCTGCTTAAGATTATGGGTGTTTCGCAGGATAGTGATTTTGTTCTCTCGGACGAGCTGGTTTACACTCCTTCAAGGATGACAATGGAGGGGGCTGTTGAAAGGGCATTCCGTAATCGGCCTGATTTGTTTGGGCGTCATTTTGATATAAAGCTGCAGAAGGAATTACTTGACATTGCCCGGAGTCGATATTGGCCGAGTATCAGCGGGTTTTATGATAATATCTGGTCAAAACCTGACCCCCATAACACTATGAAGATTAAATGGGGCAGGGCGTGGCAGATGGGGGTTGTTGCGACGCTGCCTATATTTGATGGTTTGTCTCGCGAGGGCGAGATTATCCAGCAGAAAGCGCGACTCAAACAAGCACAGATAGATTTAATTGATGCCGAAGAGACTACTTTGTTTGAATTGACCAAGGCGTTGTTGAGTATCGAGGATGCCGCGGAGTTTGTTGAGTCGCAACGGCTAAACCTCACCAGGGCAGAGGAAGGCAGTCGTCTTGCCGATATCGGTTATAGAGAGGGGATAAATACACAAGTTGAGGTTATTGATTCGGAATCGGCCTTGACCAGAGCGAGGTCGCTTTATTACCAGGCTATTTATTCACATATAATTGCCAAGCTTGATTTGCAAAAAGCAATGGGCGTTCTAACCACATATGAGCCTGTCTTGTCACAGAGCAACAGTGAAATATCGACTTTGGATAAGGGTAAACAGAGGATGAGAGAATAATGAATAAGAAAAGAATTATATATTGGACAACGGCGTTTGTATTGGTGTTTATTACCTTTTGGTTTGGGTATTTTCACAAGTCCGGCAAAAGTTCAGCCGTTGAGAAGAAAGTCTCTGTTGAGGTTGAAGTTGTCGGTACCGGTTCGATAAAAGAGACGATAGAGTTAACCGGCTGGATAAAAGCCAGCGCCGTTGTAGATGTGAAATCCAAGGTACCAGGAAGAATTGAATCTTTGCAGGCGGTTTCAGATGACGGTGATTTGATTGTGGTTGAGGAGGGTTTGAGGGTCAAGAAAGGTCAACAACTTGCGGTTATTGACCACGATGTTTATCTGGCGGAGGTGGCTGCGGCCGGGGCCAATGTTCGCGCTAGAGAGGTTGAGCTTGCCGATGCCAGGCGTGAAAAGAGGCGCATCGCTGCCTTATACGAAGGCGGCTCAGCTACGGAGCAGAGCAGGGATAAAGCTGCAACTGCTGCGGATTTGGCTGCGGCGAGTTTGACTTTAGCCAGGGCCAATCTGGAACTTGCTGAAATAAATTTGCGTGAATCAACGATTAACTCTCCAATTGACGGGATAGTTACATCCAGACATATCGACCAGGGCAATCTGGTTAAGGCAGGTGACCGGATTGTTACAGTAGTGGATGTAAAGACGGTAAAGATAATTGTTTCTGCTGCGGAAAAATACGGTGCCGAAGTTGTTGTTGGGACGCCTGCAAAAATTGGGGTTGATGCATTCTCCGAAAGGCAGTTTAATGCGAAGGTATATTCAATTCATCCAGCTCTTGATGCGCAGACCCACACAATACAAATCGAGATACGTCTGAAGAATGACGATTTACTGCTGAAGCCCGGTATGTTTGCAAGGGTAACTTTAATTACAGAGCGTAAAGATGATGTGGTGGTTGTTGGGCGTGATGTTGTTCTCGGCGGCAAGATTGATAAGCCTTATGTATATGTAGTGGAGCAGGCAGTTGCCCGCAAGCGTTTTGTGGAAGTTGGTATAACAGAAGCCGAAAGGGTAGAGATAACCGATGGTTTGAAAGTGGGTGAAACGCTTGTGGTTAACGGAATGAATTATCTGACTGACGGGATAGACGTGGAGATTGTGCGAATAGAGGATATAAAATGAAGCTTGCCCAGTTATCCGTAAACAGGCCTGTAACCACTGCTATGATATTTATTGCCATGGTGGTTCTGGGTCTGGTCTCGATGTCACTTTTGGGTTTGGACTTGCTGCCGGATTTGGAAATACCGGCTGTGAGCATCCTGACCACGTACGAGGGTGCAGGACCGGAGGAGGTGGAGACGCTGATAACCGAGCCTATGGAGGATAGCCTGAGCACCATTTCCGGCGTTGACGAAGTAATCTCGGTGTCCAAAGAGGGATTGAGCGCAGTAACTTTGAAGTTTGAATGGGGCGAGAAGATAGACGAAACGGTCAACGACGTGCGTGAGAAGGTTGACCTCGCTAAGATGCGGCTGCCGGAAGAAGCTGGCAACCCGGTTATTGTTAAGTTTGACCTTGCGATGGCGCCAATTGCAATTATTGCGATTACAGCCGGGGACAGTTATCCGGATTTGCAGGATATAGTTGATGACGAAATAATCGACCCTCTCAAACGTGTTAAGGGTGTTGCTGCGGCGACGCCAAGAGGCGGATTGACGCGACAGATTCGGATTGATATTGACCGTGACAGACTGGCAGCTTTGAATTTATCAGTTGGGCAGGTTAATTCAGCACTTGCCGCCCAAAACATAAGTACTCCTGGTGGTAACATAAAGACCGGTTACAAGAACTATTTGTTACGCACACCCGAGGAGTTTTCGAGTCCGGAAGAAGTCGCCGAAGTTATGATTGCTAACCGTAACGGTATAGCGATAAAGTTAAAAGACGTTGCCGATGTAAGGGATTTTTTCAAGGAACGGACGTATGATGTGCGGATTAACGGTCAAAGGGGGATGGCGGTATTTATTCAAAAGCAAAGCGGTGAAAATACAGTTGAAGTAGCAAGACGAGTTAGAGCCAAGCTTGAGGAGATAAAGAAGAATTTACCACCTGATGTTGAGCCTAAGATTGTGATGGACAATTCGGAGTTTATTCTTGCCTCTGTGGGGAATCTGCGTGGTACGGTTTTTTGGGCTGCTTTTTTTGTATTCATAGTGATTCTTTTTTTTCTTAGAGACCTTCGGGCCAGTATTATAGTTTCTCTTGCCATTCCCACCTCGCTGATAATCACGTTTTTGTTGATGTGGTTGGCTGATTACACGATTAATACCGATTCACTTGCCAGCTTAGCTGTAGCGGTTGGCCTTGTGGTTGATAATGCCATTGTTGTTGTTGATAACATCAATCGTCATCGCAATAAAGGTGAACGTGCCAAAGAGAGCGCTATCTTCGGCACAAATGAAGTCGGCAGGGCCGTTATTGCATCTACACTAACAACCATTTGTATTTTTGTACCTATTATGTTCGTCGGGGGAATAACAGCGATAATATTTGGACAGTTTGCAGCTATCGTTACCATGGCTCTGGTGGCCTCGCTTTTTACGGCTCTTATGCTTGTGCCAATGCTGTGCTCGAAATTGCTGAAAATTCGGGACGTTGAATCCTCAAGGTCACCATTAGATTTCTTTTACAATTGGGGTGAGAGATTCTTGGCGAGAACCGAAGAGCTGTACGTCAAGTTCCTGAACTGGGCACTGAGAAACCGAAAAACAGTTTTTATTTCCTGTATATTTTTATTTGTATGGAGTATTGGTCTTGTCAAGTTTATCGGCACCGAATTTCTTCCCGAACAGGACCAAAACCGGTTATCGGCAAGGTATGACCTTCCAATCGGCACCCGATATGAGCGTACGGGCGTCGTAGCTCAACAGTTGCAGAGAATAGTAGAAAATCATGTCCCTGAGAGGCGGGACAGTTTTATTCGCTGGGGTGTTTATGGTTCTGCCGAAGGGGGGCATTTTGCTATAGAGGAGGAGAGCCATAAGGGTTTTTTATTTATCAGCTTGAAATCCAAGAAGCAACGTGTCGTCTCGCCGAATGATATAATAAAGAGACTTCGCAAAATTACGGATAAAATACCGGGAGCAATTATTCGTTTCAGCGCCGAAGACCCGCTGGAGGCAATGATATTCGGTGGGGGCGGAAAACTGGCTGTTGAACTTTACGGCCATAATATGGATGATGCGAGGGTGTATGCGAAGGCTGTTGCCTCGGCGATGGCTGGTGTCGAGGGTGTAAGGGACGTTGAAATCAGTCGTGAGGAGGAGAAGCCGGAGCTCAAAGTTGTTATTGACCGCGAGAAGGCATCTCGCCTTGGTCTTAACGTAAAATCGATTGGCAAAACGATAGAGACATTCTTTGCGGGCAGTACTGCAACGAAATACCGCGAAGGTGGAGATGAATATGATATAGAAGTTCGGCTGCAAGCTGAAGACCGGGATAGAATTGAGGATTTGCGGGATGTGTTTATCAGTATGCCCGGTGGTGGGCAGGTCAGCCTGGCAAACATTGCTAAAATCGAGCTTGGTCTGGGTCCGACCAAAATCGAACGAAAGGACCAGGCCCGCTATATCACGGTTTCGGCTGAGACAACCGGCAGGGACCTCGGTTCGGTGGCGAGTGACGTAAAAAAAGTGCTTGATAAGATTCCCGCACCGCCCGGGTTTAGTTATAAATTTGCCGGTGCTGAAAAAGAGAAAAAAGAAGCATTCCGGCTGCTGATTCTGGCTGTAGGCCTGGGAATGGTGTTGGTATATATGGTGATGGCTTCGCAATTTGAGTCGTTCCGCGACCCGTTTATCATATTTTTTTCGATACCGTTCGGAATTGTAGGTGTAATTATCGCATTGGCTTTGACCGGTCAGGCAATGAGTGTTGTCAGTTTTCTTGCGCTGATTATGCTTGTCGGTATTGTGGTAAACGATGGAATCATTCTTATCAGTTATATGGGTATGCTTCGTCGGCGCGGGCTCGGTGTCTATTCGGCAATCATTGAAGGTGGGCGCAGCAGATTGAGACCTGTCGTTTGCACCACCTGCACTACGGCGCTGGCGATGACGCCTCTTGCCTTCTCGAGAGGAGAGGGCTCTGAAATCTGGGTGCCGTTTGCCGTAACGGTAATTGGCGGCTTACTTGTTGGGATGGTCGTTACGCTGGTTTTGATGCCGACCCTTTACAGTGTGTTTGAAGGCCGTAAGGATTCTTCCATAAGAGGATAATTATGAAAGCTGTTTTGATTGTTCACAATGCGGCGATAGACAGGGATGTGAATGAAACTCTGAAGTCTGTTGATATTAACTGCTATACCAAATTCACGAATGTCTTAGGCAGGGGCGAGAGAGCCGAGCCTCATTTGGATACGGATGTCTGGCCGGGGATAAATTACGGCACTTTTGTCGTTGCTGAGCAAGCAAAGGCCGAAGAACTAATGCAGAATGTCCGCCGGATGCGAGAGAAACTGAGTTCGGAAGGTCTGAAGGCGTTTATGTGGGAGATTGATGATATTACGTGATTTCGGGACTGGAATATCGAATCTTTGCTCCATAAGTGGTTTTGCGACAGAGAGTTAGCGAACAGTGCAAAATTTCATTTCTTTTCAAAATTTTTTCTGGTCAAACCGTTGGTAAAAGTAGATAATACGCTTGACTTGCGTTTGTGCAATGAAAGGGGTGGGGATATGGTTCAAAACCCGATTGAGTTTTATGCCTGGGTTCGAGCCGGTGCTGCAGATGTGATTTTGCGCTGGGCAAATAATCTTTACATATTTGAAAAGGGCGATGTTCTGTATCAATGTATAAACTATTTGAGAGGTGAATAGTAGTTGGTAGTTTGTTTACTGCGACCTGCAAAGTCGGTAAAACTATGGAAACTACTGCAAATTATAAACCGAATGTTGAAATTGCCTCCGATGCTGAGAGTCTTGCGTACCGGAGCGTTGAGATTTTTGTTGCTGATGCGCAGAAGGCAATAAAAGCGAGAAACACCTTTAAAGTGGCGATATCCGGTGGGCATACGCCCGGGCGTTTTTTTGAACTTCTCGGTGAGCTGCCGGATGCAAAAGCTCTGCGCTGGGATAGAATACATTTGTTCTGGGTTGACGAACGCTACGTTCCGCCCGATTCGCAGTGGAGCAATTACAAGCTGGCTGCCGACAGTTTTTTAGCTAAAGTTTCCAGCCCTGAGGAAAACATCCATCGGATTCCGACCGAGTACAGCAACATTGAAGTTGCGGCTCACTGCTACGAAGAAACCATTCGAGAGGTATTTGATTTAAAAGAAAAACGGGTTCCCGAATTCGACTTGATTGTGCTCGGCATGGGTGTAGAGGGGTACACTGGTTCGCTGTTTGCCGGTTGTTATGCGCCATTTGACAAGGATGATTTGGCGTGCGTTGTTTACAACTTGGATGAAAAGCTTAACAGGATAACCCTGACACACCCGGTTCTATGTGCTGCATCTCATCTGGCTGTATTGGTTTGCGGGGAAGAAAAGGCTGGTATTTTGAAGGAGGTTTTGACCAGCGAGCCGGACGAGGTGCGGTACCCTATTCATATTCTTTGGCCTATTCTTAATAAGGTTACCTGGCTGGTCGACAGCAAGGCGGCGAAACTGCTGTGACCACGATGATTCTGGTTGGAGGAAAGTGAGGTTGTCTTTTCAATACTTATCAGGTTTTAAGTTCACTGAGGAATAATCAATTTTATTCCCGGTCTGAGCTTGTTCGCATCTTTTATCGTCTTTCGGTTAGCATCACGAATCTTTTGCCATTTGCTTGCGGAGCCATAGTATCTGTAGGAAATACTGGAAAGTGTTTCTCCGGTGCGTACGATGTGAAATCTCGGGGTCATTGTCTTTTTGGTAGTCGTCTCGTGGCCGGCTAAGGTTGTGTCCGGCGAAATTGAGGTTCGTAAATCGACCGGGTCGGTATCTAAAACTTGCTGGTGAGTTTGGAACCCGGGTAATTTTTGCTCTCGTGGTTCGCGGCTCATGGCTCGCGGCTGGCCTGGGGCAGACCTGGCCGGCCCTACTTCTTGTAGGGGGCCGGCGTTGGCTGAATGCACAGACCCCTGCAATCTTGATTTGATACTCAGGCTGGGTCGAGTAGAGAGCCAGAGTGCAGCAGCTACTACCATTACCAGGCCCAAAGCCATTCCTGTTTTTAAGTCTTTTTGCATTTTTTTGAATGGTTAGCTGGTTTACCGTCTTGCTGGCTATTTGCTGTTTTCCTTTTTGGTCTTGCCGGGATTGTGCCTGCCCTGTTTGTCAAGTGGGGACTCGGTGCCGAGCAATAATATCGGTGCGGCTATTGCAATTGACGAATAAGTGCCTATGATGATGCCGAAGCCAATCGCGAAGGTTAATCCTCTCAGTCCCGGGCCGCCGAAGATGTACATTATCAGCACGACTACAAATGTTGTGAAGGATGTCAAGATGGTTCTGGAAATAGTCTGGTTAATGCTGTTGGTAACTATCTGGGGATTGAGGCTGGCCTTGCGGCGATTTTCCCGGATACGGTCGAAAACAACAATTGTATCATTAAGCGAGTATCCGATGAGCGTCAGGAAAGCGGCAATCATTGCGAGGTTGATTTTGAAATCTCCGATTAGAAGCTTTTCGCCGATTACTGTTCCGGCAATATAAGTACAGGCGGTAACTGCACCGAGAGTGATGCATACATCGTGGACCAGTGCTATAATTGCGGCAAGGCCGTACCGGACGTTTCCGAATCGAATCCAGATATAAGTGACGATGGCAAACAATGACAGGACAATTGCAATCAGCGCTCGTGTCTTTTGCTCTGCTCCGACTGAGGGAGCTATCTGGGTTACTCGGGGCAGTGACGTTTCCAGTCTGGTTGCCGCCAGAACTCTGGTAGTTTCGTTTTCGACGAATCGCGTCCATTCGTCCTCGGTTAGCTGGCGGAAGCCTGCTTCAGGCTCGGCGCTGAGATAAACAAAGGATTTTACCGGCTGGTTTAGTTCCGCTGCCGTTAGGTCTGAGTTGATGATTTTATAGGAATACCAGTTAAGGTTTTGCATGTCGGGCTTGAATCGTAAATCCGCCAGTCGAGCGTTGATTTCTTTGGCTGTGGCGGCCCTTTCGATTCCGCAGGTGATTTTAATGCCGCCCAGAAAATCAGCAAGTTCAGGGTAAAAAACAATAAGTTCTTCAGTTATTTTTTCCTGCGAGGTGATTTTTGGTTGGAGATTTTGCTGGATTTCCAACTCGCCCGCGAAAGCGGTTAGTATTGTATTATTGACGATTTCATCAACCTGAGGCTCGGAGATATCGGCGTCGGCAAAAGCGGTTTTTAAGACATTTTTTACGAGAGATTTGTTAACCTGGCTTGTTGTTATGGTAAATAAGACGGGATTTTTGCTATCCTGTGTTAAGCGCAAATTGCTTAATTTGCCATCGAATTTCTCCTGAGCGTTTTTGATGGCTGATGTGACAGTTTCGATTGTTTGAGGCTCACTTTGCGGGAAAGTTACGGTAACAGTGGTTCTATTTGTTTCTGTAGTATTGATCTCATATCGTTTGCCTGATTTTCCGATGCTGTAGATGTTTGCTGAGGCAAGTGCCGGGTTGCCCAAATTGCTCCCGATTTTGCGGATTCTATCTTCCACATCCTGTCTTGTGAGGCTGACATTATCTTTTAGATTGATTTGGACAGAAGTTCCGCCGGTAAACTCGATGTCGTATTTATTGTTTTTTACATCGTCTCTTGTAAGGAAAACGAAAAGCCCTACTCCAACAAGAAGAGTTGAAACTCCAAAGAAAACTGGTCGCAAGCCCATCCAGTTTATATTTGGTTTGCGTATCAGGCGCAGCATAAATAAATGGTCTTTGATAATTCGCTTAGCCAAGAGAACATCGAAAATTGTCCGAGTTACAAACAATGCTGTGAACATGCTCGAGACGATACCGAGCATAAGCACGATAGCAAAGCCCTTTATCTCTTCGGAAGCGAACCAGTAAAGAATTGCAGCAGTTATGAATGTAGTGATGTTGGCATCTAAAATAGTTCTAAATGCTCTCTGGTAGCCGTTTCTTATTGCAATTCTCAGTGATGAGCCTCGCTGTTGTTCTTCGCGGATTCTCTCGAAAATGAGTACGTTTGCGTCCACACTCATACCGATGGTTAGTATGATTCCGGCGATACCTGGCAATGTGAAGGTCGCTCGCAGTAATGCCATTGTTGCCAACACAAAGAGCAGATTCATAAGCAGTGCCACGTCGGCGATTGAGCCGGCAAGAGTGTAGTAAGCTGCCATACATAAGACGACGATGACGAGACCGATTAAACCGGCTTTGATTCCCCGGTCGCGATTGTCGGCGCCTATGGATGGGCCGATTGTCTTTACCGAGATAGGCTGCTCTATCAACCTGGCGGGCAAAGAACCGGCGTTTAGTTTGTTGACCATATCCTCAACTTCTGTTTGAGTGAAGCTGCCTTCTATTACGCCCTGTGTGGATATTCTCGCCCTGATGCTGGGGGCGGATATCGCGATACCATCGAGCAGGATACAGAGTGGCCGGTCGATATTTTTTCCGGTGATTTTCGCAAACATCTTTCCGGCTCTTTCATCAAGTGTGAAGCCAATAGCTCTTCGGTTCATTTGGTCCTGACTTGGTCTTGCACTTTCCAGTTTCCAGTCCTTTCCGTCGGCACGGTGGAGCATAATCTCATCCGGTTTGTTGCTTGCCAGCACATAATGTTTGTCCCCGAATTGAGCAAAAATGTTAGTGACTCTTTCCTGTTGGCTCCATTCTCCAATATTTTCTACTTCGCACCATACGTATTTGTTGTCTGAGGCATATTTAGGCCCTTTTTCTTTAAGTGATTCAACATAGCTGGCCATTTTATCCGGGTCCACTTCGGGATGTCCGATGGTCGGCAGTATTCTAAACTCAAGTATGCCGGCGCCTTTTAGCATTCGCTGAAGGTCTGCCGAGTCGTCGAGTCGGCCTCTGAAGGGCCGATACTCGTCGAAGGCGTAAACCACCCTGTCAATTTTGTCCGCCCGGTCAGCAAACTCGACCTTGAGTTCCTCGATGGCCAGGGTTCTTTTGGCTGATTTTTGGGGCATTCCGAGGACAAAATCTATCTGGTCTTCAGTCAGATTTAATTTATTGAGGGCTTTTCTTGCGTTTTTGTACTGCTCGTTTATGCCGGTTTCAGGATTGGTTAACTTTTCGGCGACTTTGGCCCAATCGGCATATATGTTTACATAGCCGGTCAACAGGTCGAGATTAGCGTTGGAATCGAGAAAGGTCTTCAGCGATTCTGTGAGTTTTTGCTCATTGAGTTTAATCCAGTCTCTCAGGTGAAATTTTATCTCTTCGAGGTTAAGGTCGGCCGATGATATTAGATTCTCCCGGGTTTTGAGTTCCGAAAGGAGCTTATCGCTTTTTTCCCGCAGGTCCTTGTGCCGGTCATAGACTGCGGCGAGGGTATCGAGAATTGTTAATCTCTCAGATGAGTTCTGGGCGAAGTTTTCGAAGTCTTCGGTTTGCTGCTGTGGTGGTTTTGAAAGTGAGTGCATAATTACTGCGGGGTATATATTCTCCTCCAGCAAGTTGCTCAGGGCTTTTTCGTAATTCTGCCGTTTCGCACGGGTTTCTGCGCTGGCCAGCGGCATTTGTATTTCGAAGCGGGCACTGCCCTGCGGCCGCCATATAAGGTTCTGGATGTTGGCAGGGTCTATTCGCCTTCGTAGAACTGTTATCATACTCTGTGCCAAATCCTTCTTCTCATGCGGCTCGAGGCCCTGGGTGTCAATTTCATAAATAAGACTTGTTCCCCCTGCCAGGTCTATTCCGGGCTTTAACGTTTTGTCTGGCGGATATAAAGTCCAAGCTGCGAGAACTACCAAAATAATAATTAAAGCAATCTTCGTCGCCAGATTCTTATCCATAACTTCCTCGATATTGGTTAAATGGTTAGATAGCTGCCACTCACCAGTTACCACTCACCAATTAACTAATTCTTATCTTTCGACAAATTCTTTCCGATTGCCGTAGAGGCAACTTTAATCTTTGTATTACTCGATTCATCGACTTTCAGCGTAATCTCGTCTTCCTTGATATCCACGACGGTTCCGATGATTCCGCCGATTGTTCTGACCCTATCATTTTTCTGCAGAGATTGCACCATTTGTTTGTGCTGCTGCTGTTTTTTCCGGGGCCCTCTAAAAAGGAGAAAGTACATCACTACGAACATCAAACCCAGAAAGATTAGAGAAGAACCTCCAAAAGGCCTTTGTGCTTGGGGTCTGGATGCAGGGGCGTTGCGGTCCGGCGCAACCGTCGTTGCTTCGCCCTGCTCATTAACAGGCTCTGCGCTAATACCTGAAGATGTCTCGTCGGCTGAGGCTTGAGCTAAAATCCATATATTATTCATTTTTGTTTCCCTTTCTTAATTTTTCAGTTGCCCAGTCGGCAAATTCGTTTTTTTCTATAGCTTCTCTTATTTTGGCCATCAATTTCTGGTAGAACCTTAGATTATGCAGGCAGACCAGGATTGGGCCGAGCATTTCCCTGGAATTAAAGAAATGTCTCAGTGTGCCCCGGCTAAAATTCTTGCAGCAGTAGCAGTCGCAGCCGGCCTCAATCGGCTCTCTCGCTTCTATATGAGCGTTGTTCCTTAAGCGGACAGGACCGTTCTCGGTAAAAGCGAAGGCGTTCCGACCGTTTCGGGTCGGCAGGACGCAGTCGAACATATCGACGCCGGCCTTGACAGCGGCGATAATATCGGCTGGCTTACCGACACCCATCAGGTAGCGAGGTAGAGAGCGTGGCAAAAGCCGGGCTGTCAGAGAAACTGTTTTTATCATATTTTCCTGTCCTTCACCTACACTTAATCCGCCGATAGCATACCCGTCAAAATCCAGTTTGACAAGTTCCGAGACGCAGAAAGTTCGCATATCGGGATTTATCCCGCCCTGAACGATGCCGAATAACAACTGCTCGGAATTGATGTGGGCGTGTTTGCATCTGGCGGCCCAGCGGACAGTCCTTTCCACCGCTTTTCTTCGCTGTGCTGTGCTGGCGGGCAAATGTGC